>Ga0075019_10000228_pt1 | contig 32191 bp, 38 predicted proteins | sample ColStrG_CSR_2013_FD_71473 | JGI IMG/M metagenome (GOLD analysis project Ga0075019, IMG submission 71473) | Freshwater sediment microbial communities in response to fracking from Pennsylvania, USA - Cold Stream Run_MetaG_CSR_2013 | ecosystem: Environmental > Aquatic > Freshwater > Creek >...
CCGAAGAGGAACTTCGGCCCCGGGGCGGTGGCGGCCTGGGCTTCGCCGTTGGCCTTCCCTTCATCGGTCTGTGGGGCCGTAGGGGCGGCGTCGGCCGGGCGCTGCTCGGGTGTCGGCGTCGGGACGTTCTGGGCGACCGATATACCGGGGGCCGCAGCGCGACCCTCGGTGGGCAAGGTTCGAGCCTCGATCTGGTCCGTCGCCGCCGCCACCGCGACCGCAGCCGGATGGAGGCCGGTGGTCGGGCTGGTCGGCGTACCGGGATCGCGGCGGCCCGCAGCGGGTGACGCTAGGCCGACTGGGTTCGGGGGCTTCACTGCCCCCTTCCAACTCTCCGCCTGAAACGGGTCATGACCAAAGAGACACGTCACTGCCGACGCCAGGATGCCAGCGTGCTGGTTCTGCGCGTCGGGGAGAAGACCGCCCGTGAGGGCGCTCGTCAGGTTAGAGAGGGTATTCCCGAGCCCCGTGAGGAGGTCGGGTGACGTGGGTTGTTGATCTGACATTACAGTCCTGAACTATAAACGCTCGTGTCTCCGGTGCTGTTAGCGGCCGGGGCGTGACTGGCCTTGAAGGCGTTGTGTGCGTCGGTGACGGCCTTGGCGGCGTTCTGCCGCTCGGTCTGAGCCCGCTGTGCCGCGATCTGCTCCGACGTGATGACGTGCGGGTTCGAGGTCACGCCACCGTCGTTACGAACGATTACGAACCGTCCGGGGGCGATGGGGTGGATAGACATCTGAGAGGCGTCGGTGATGCCGTCGCCCTTGAAGTCCGCCTTGTTGGCCGCGAGCGTGTTGGCGATTATCGTCTTCACGTGCGGGTAGTCTTCTGGCGACACTTCGGCGGAACTCACCGCTACGCCGTTAAGAGTTGGGTAGCGCTGCTTGATCGCGTCGCGGGCCTTCTCGATGGCCTTGTCTTGGTCCATGCCCTCGATCTGCGAGTAGGCCGTGGCAAGGTCCGTGATCTTCTTTCCAATCTCGCCACCGTTAACGGTAGTGATGCCAGCGGCGGCCTGTTGGATGGTGTCGGTCTGCTGGTGCGAGAACGTGACGGGGTCGTGCTTGTCCTTGAGCTTGTAGGCTCCGAGTTCGGCCGTGGCCGCCTCGTTTGTGCGGCCGCCGTCCTTCGTGAGTAAGTCGAACTTGTCGATCATGTCTTTGGTCGACTTGTTCATGTACTTCTCGGCCCATCCAGGGTTCTGGGCTTGGGCGTAGTGGTATAGCTGGGCGGCCTGCTCTAGCGACTTCTGCTGGTCCTGTGGCGACGCGGTCGCGCTGCCGACGACGCTGGCCGACTGTTCGAGCGCCGACATCACTTGTGGATGCGGAACGTCGTTCTGGGCGCAGAGCCGAAGTTCCTTCGGGAGGTCGGGTTGACCACCGTTCTGGGCGCGTATCTGGTCGATGGCACCGCTTACGGCAGCCTTCGTCCGCAGGTCAGACGACATCTTCGGAACGTCGGACCCGTAGGAGGTCTGCGGCGGGGCCTGCTGCACACGCGCCGCCAGCGACTTGTCGCCTTGGAGGGCGGCAGCGATGTCGGCTTTGTGTGTGGCGTCGGCGATCTGGCCTTGCTCGGCCGTGTCGAGGGTGTGTGCGACCTTAGAGGCGATGCGGTCGTATTGGGCTTTATTCGACGGAGAGGCGGCGAGAGAGGGGACCGCGTTACCGTCCGCGTCGGTGCGCGGGGCCTGCATGATCGCGAGAGCACGCTTGGCGGTCTCCGGGTCGCTGGCCTTGTCTTCGAGAATTTGCATCTCGATCTTGTCGTTGTGGGTTCCGGTCAGGGAGTAGGGACCAGTACCGCCAAACGCGGGATCGTGTGCTTGGAAGACGGCCCGCATACGATCACTCGTTTGCTGCGGGGTCTCTTGGTTCAGATGCGAGCTATCGAAGGCTTCGGCCGCCTCGGAGTAGTTGACCGTAGCGTTCTTATTCTGAACCGCCTCACCGAGGGCTTTCGTCTGACGTTCGTCGACGGCCGACCGCATTGGGTTCAGCCGGGCCGCGAACTGCTTCGACATTACGGGGTCGCTGTCGACGCCGTACTTCTTCTTGATGTCGGCGGCCTGCGTTAGCAGGTCCTGTTGCGCGTTAAAGCCGTCAGTACCGTAGGGTATCTGCCCGCCTTGCTCGCGCTTCGTCATCGTCTCCGACAACTCATCGGCGGCCATGTTGGCAGCCGAGTGCATGTAGAGGTCGTGGGTGTAGGTGCCGTTCGCAAACGCGGGCACCCGCCCGTTGATGTAGTCGTCGCGCTGCTGCTGCGCCGTGGTCGAGGACTGGTAGCTAGAGAGAGCAAGCTGCTGCTTGTTCATCTCGGCCTGCTTGGCCTGTGCCTCGGCCTGACGGTCTTGAACGAGTTTGTCGTTGGCGCTGCGGGCCGCCATCATGCCTTCCACCCGGTCGAGGTGGTTCACGCCGTGCGAGAACATGTCGAGCGACTGTGAGAGGCGTTCCCAATTGTTATTTGAAGGGACAAACGCGACACCTTTGTTGGTGTCGCCTTGGATCGCGCTAGGCGTTACCTGACCGGCCGGGCCAATCGGCGCGGCTTCGGCGATGCTGCTAGGTAGGTCATTGGCCATTAGTAGTTCCCGCTATAGTCCGACACACTCGTGTCCGTGTAAGACATGTTGCGGAGACCGGATGCGTAAGCGTTGGTGACGCCGCCAAGTGCGGCAAAGACGGTCGGGAGCGCCGACACGGGACCGGCGCTGGCCTGCCCGTTGATGCGGGCGGTCGACTGGTCATTCGTGGCGATGAGTTCGTCGGAGTAGTGGGACTGGTCGATCTTGTACTGCCCACGGATAACGTCGCCCTGACGATCTTGCCGGGCGAGGTAGTCACCGAGGAGGGCGGTCTGCGACGTGCCGGTGGTGCCAGATTGAGCCCCTGCGACGCGGGCTCGCGCCGTGGCCTGTAGGTCTTCGATCTGCTTGTTCTGTAGCTCTTGTGACTTCGACAGGCGGTCTTGCTGATCTTGGGCGTTGAGCGAGGCGTAGCGGTCGGATTGCGCCGCCACTGTGCTCTTGAAGTTCTCGTCCCACATCGCATTGACGCGGTCGGCTTGTTGTACTTGGGCCTGCTGGCCAGCCATGGCCCCACCGATGGAGAGGCCAGCACTTAGCAGGGGGAGGGCGGCTGGTGCGCACATTAGGGGCGTATGCTCGCGAACTCTAGGAAGGGGAGGCCGTGGGCACCGTAGTGCTCGACGCGGCGGAGGAAGCGTCCACCAAGCCACGTAATCATCTTGTGATGTCCGTGGTTTTCGGCGTACGTGAAATTAGTCATCACCTCGAAGTCTTTGTGCATTTCGGCCCAATAGTGGCGGGCGCTGACTGCTAGCTCGACGGGGTGGGTGTAGATGGAAGGGCTCGACAGCATCCAGACCACCCCGGTATCGGGGTAGCCTGGAACCGCGTCGACACCCCAGAGAAGTTCGACCTCCTCCGGGGTGTCGGAAAAGCCGCTCGCCCGTGTATTAGGGGTCAGAGCAAGCGGCAGAGCGATAGCGGGCGGAAGACCGGAGACCGCAGTTACCTCTACGAGGTCGGGTCCGATCAGCTTATGCGCGAGGTTCAGCGCGTCGGCTTTAGTGGCTGTACGCGTGAACAGTTTGCGCATGTTATCCGCCTCGGTTGCTTGGGGTGAAGGTGCCCCTCCACTGTCCTTCTGAGAACGTGGACGGCAACCAGCTATCGTTGACTAGGCTGATCGTTACTCGATCATGACGTGAGAGGATCGGGCAAGAGAAGCGCCCGTCCCCGACTACGAGGGACCCGAGTTCTCCGGACCCATCCAATTGATCGCCGTTGAACTCGTAGATGCGCTTGTCGCGCCCCACGGCCTGTACCTCGACGCGGAAATAACCGCTGTTGGAGTACGAGAGTTCAAAGTCGATGATCTGCGTTCGCCCGTTTGTCTGTACGATCTTCGGCTGCCCCATCTGTAAGACGGCGGAGTAGAAGAACGGCGACAGGTCGTGTTTGCTCGCGAACGGCGTCCCCGTGATAAACGGCTGTCCCGTCAGGTTTCCCCGCACGATGACCGTGGTTTGTCCGGGGTTGTCGCTGGCGACGTTGGGGTTCGTCAGTGTAAGCTGCACTCCGAACGGCTGTGTGCCGCCGAAGTCGGTTAGCGCGACCATGCCAGACGGCATGACGTAGGGAAGCGTAGCGGTGCTCAAATTCGTGACGGCATTGTACGACCACGCGGAACCGGGGTAGCGCGTGAACTGGTCGAGAGCAATCTCGAACGTGAGCGGACTGTCGACAACCTTCTGCTCGCAGCGGATGGTCTCAATCGAGACGGCGCCGCCGCGCATGAGCAGGACGAACATGGACCCCTTACCGTCGAAGGCAAGGTCGAGAACGCGTTCGGCGTTCGGGAACTGCCACTGCGACCACGCGGACTGAACTTTGTCCTGCCCGCTGTAATGGTACATGTAGACGTAGATGGACTGCGGATCGCCGGAAGTCAGAACGGCAGCCATGTCGAGGTTGCTGCTGGCGATCAGTCGCGTAACCCCGGACGGGATGTAGTACGGAACATGCGACGTAGACGAGGTGGCTTCGGCCGTCTGGTACGCCTTGTTCAGGAACATCTCGTACAGTTGTGCGTACCCGTCTAGCTCCGAAATAAAGAAGGCAGACGACGCAGTCGGCACCGGCCGCACCGACGCGCTGTTGATATAGCTTGTCAACGGCGTCGAGGACACGGTGGCAGGTGTGAGCAGATTATTTCCCTGAGCGGCGGCAACGAGGAACTGCTGTTGTGTCGAGAACAGGAGCAAGAGCCCCTGCAATACGCAGTAGTTCTGTAGCAGCGACACTTGGGTGCTGGTCACACCGAGGTCGATGGGGTCGGTATCGAGGACCGTCGTCTTGGTCTCACGATAGAAGTTGTAGAACTCCCCGGAGGACGACAACACGACGTTGGCCTCGGTGAGGAAGCCTAGCCGGTCGTTGAAGAACAGAACGTCGTAGATGGTCTGCCCGACGAAACTCGGGTCGGGGACCGACGTGAAGTCGCCGCACTTTCGCGGCAGCCACGTGGCGGCCTGGAACGTGAAGGTGCCATCACTGTTGCGCGTGAGCGTGTGCGGCATCGTCGAGGCGCCGAGGCCAAGGTTCGTGGCGGGGGCCACGGTCTCGGTCCAGATGCCGTCCGCGTTGAGCATCGCGTAGTAGGTCTCGGCATTGTTGCCGGAAGACCCCGTGACGGCTACGACGAACCCGGCCGGACCGTAGGTGGGGAGGTTCGAGAACTGCTGAATGGAGCCGATCACGGCCTGAGAGGCGCGGCCGCCGTAGCCGTCGTCCATAGACCCCGTGAAGTTCAGGGTCGTCGAGGCGACGTAGACGCAGGGGCCGTACAGGCCGACCGTGTAGCCCGCTGGCACGAGGGTGGTGAGCGCGTTGGCGTAAAGCTGTGAGGCAATGTACTCGCTGCTCACGTAGGCTTCGTGGCTGACAGACGAGCTATCCGGGGTCGTGTAGGTGGCGACAACGCCGCCGTTGATCGTGATGCTGTACGTCTTCGAGTAGTTTCCCGACTGGACGTAGAAGAGGGCCTCGTACGGCCGACCCGGCGACGCCGCTGTTCCATCCGTGACCACCACGTCGTGGTTGGTGACGAACGTGTAGTCGGCGATGGTCAGGGCTTTCAACTTCTGCGGCATCGGGTCGGTCCCCGCCGCGAGGTATGCCGAGCCGGTGTTGGTCACGGTGTGCTCTGTGCCGGTCGGGTCGAAGACGCGGATGGAGCCGTCGCTGAAAAAGAACGCCGCGTACTGCTCGGTCTGGTCTCGGATGATGAGATGCGTAAACGTGTTGATGGGGTCGAACGTCGGCAGCAGCTTGGCGAGCCACGTCGTGCGTGGGCGGCGAGCCAGCCCGTTGACCACGGTTGGGAAGTAGTTGACGGAGGCTTCGGCCTGTGACGGAAGTCGTAGGACTGTGGCCTGTTGCGACACCCCATTGATGAAGTTCGGGATGTTGCCGATGATCTTCGGCATTACTCTATGCCGTACCCGGCGTAGCGCATGTAGTCGCCGCCGATGCCGGTGTTGCTACCCCAGCGATTAGCCTTCATCCGCTTGGAGAGGCCGCTGTAGTGCAGCATGTTCCAGTCGGCAGCTTCGTGCTCGAAGTTGAGGAACGCGACCCATGCGGTCTTCTCGTCCATCATCTGGAAGCCGTGCAGGCTCGTGTCGGCTTGTAGGCGATCTTGGAACTTGCGAGCCGCACGGACGAGGGTCAGGCGACGGACGGCCTCGGGGCAGTCGTCGAACTGTAGGCCCATCGTCATGTCGCATTGGACGGGGACGGAGAATTGGAAGGTCTGTAGACGGCGGTCGTAGAGGCGCTGGCCTCGCTGCACGACGCGGTCGTTGGTGTGGTAGTCGAACGGCTGCACCGCTGGCGCGGGCTGGTTCGGGGTCGAGCACACGCGCCGGATGTTGTAGACGCGTAGCGTGTTCTGTTGAAGGTTCAGGAACCCGTTTGTGTCCGGGTTGATAACGACCCCGATGTCCGTGTTGAACGTCCACGTACCATTTTCGAGGGCACGGAGTTCTTGGTGGAGGAGGTCGCGGGCGGTGGCCGCATCTGCGAACGACTGATTGAAGTTGTCAATCTCGTCTTCACCGATGGCGGACAGCATCTGGTTGACGGCATCAAGCTCCGACGTGGGGAGCATCAGTTGTTGGGACATGTGGCCTTGAAGAAAAAAAGGGGCCTCCGGTTAAGGAGACCCCTGGGGTATTAGGTCGTAGCGAGTTCGAGAGCGCAGTCCGGACGCAGCGTGCCATGGCCAACCGCCATCTTGGCAACGACGAACGTGCCCTGACGACGCGGCTCGTAGTCACTCTCCATCGAGATGTCAGCCAACTGAACCGTACCCACGGCCCACTTGTTGGTGATGACGGCGACCGTCTTCGAGAAGTCGCCCTGGTACTTTGCCAGACCCGTGGTGATTACGTTGCCGTTCGGCATGTGGATCGACTTCACGAGTTCGATGCCCGAGACCGTCTTGACCTTGCCGGTCGAGATGTCAGCCGAACCGCCGTACTCTTTGAAGAGCAGCTTCGGGTTCTGGGCGAGCAGGTAGTACTGCGCAGGTGCGAGGAAGCACGTGCGATCTTCGCTCATGACGAACTTCTCGTCGAGCGACTGGCTGGCAGCGAAGAACGATGCAGTCAGGATGTCCGCGTCGGTTGCCATCGTGGCAGCCGAAATGGTCGAACCACCGGCGCGGCCGTTCAGCGGCGATGCGCTGCGGGCTGCGAGGATCGACTGGATAGCGACCTGCTGGTCGTAGGCGCGGGCGAGCGAGCGGCCGAGTTCCGTCGAGTACGGTCCACGAACGTCGTAGTGGTTTTCCAGTTCGTCGATCTGGTTCACGAACACTGCGGAGACGAGTAGACCGTCTACCGAAATGACCTGCTGAGCCTGATTGATGTTCTGGCTGTCGATCCAGTCGCCCGTATTGTGATAGCCGCTGGTTGCGAGGCCGATCATCGGGAACTGTGCAGACTGTCCATGGACGATCTGGCGCGTGAAGTGGCGCGACTTGAACACGCAAGCCTGCTCGAACTCGGTCAGGACTTCGCCTGAGAACTGAGTGAGGAACAGGGCATTGGTGGCACCGGCTTCGTTGATCTGGCCGATGTTAGAGACGTTGGTACTATAGTTTGCCACGAGGTGGCTCCGTGTGAAGAGGGAATGTCCCACTCCAATCGGACTTCGGCGGCAGATTATTCGCGGCGAGAGACCTCAGTCCCGAGCCGTCGAGTTCCTTGTCGTCGTCTTCATGTAGTCTGGGCCTCCGCCTCAAAAGGCAGAGAGGCTATTCCTGCGTCGAGCACGCCGTAGTGGTTGGTGTCGAGCAGTCCAGACTTTGGTGTGATGGCGCGGATGCCGAGGCGGAAGCACTCTGCATCTTGGTCATCCATGTTGCCGGTGCCCTCTTCGAATATCGCCCACGGCGCGAAGAAGGCGGTCGGCAGCAGTTTGCGAAGAACGTCGACGGGCACGTTCTTCATCATCAGCTTCGTCGTGATGCCTGCATTGCGCAGATCATCTTCCAGCTTGGCGAAGTAGGAGAGGTAGTCGTTGGTCGACTTGAGGCCGCCGTCGAGGTTGTCGATTTCGATGCTGTAGGCGTTGTAGGTGTCGTGGTAGTACTTGAAGAACGACCACACGTACTTTCGCCAGCCGGTATCATTCCATCGTGCAAGCCACAGGCTCCTGTCGGTGTCGACGTAGCCGTACATTTTGGCTAGCCACTTGATCTGCTCTGCTTCCTGCGACGACCACGACACCATGCCGGGGCCGACGCAGTAGAAGTGCATCCGGCTGCCGTGGACTTGCTTCATGAAATCGAGGGCGACATCGGACGGCGCGAACTGGTCGCCGGGGTCGACACCGTAGAGACCGTTCGGGTCTACGCGGTCTACGCGGCGGTCGTCGCTATGGAAGTAGAAGCGTGTCGGGGTCATGGTGTCTCGGGAGTTGGAGCCCCGCCTTAGAAGGCGAAGACTGTGAATTGGCGCTGCAGCTGTGGCTCGAACACAGATTTCCGCCCTGAGAGGGGTGGTGTCCTATTCCAATTAGACGAACGCAGCATGGGCCAGGGGTGGGGAATGACCCCACATCTCCGAGGGTGTCCCCGGCGCTTTCCGTATAAGCTATCCCTTGCATCTAACACCTCCGTCCGTGTGGCTCGTACGGTTCCCCAAGGGAGCGACTAAAACGGCTACGGACGGAGGCGAATGGTACGCCCCCTCCCAAGGCTTACGGCACATGGGAAGGGGACTAGCCGCGCACTGCCGGTGGCCCTCGCGTAGGGTCGGCGCCTGTTGCAACCAGGGTGTGCGTCGGGATTGGTTACGCGGCCGGAGTGGCGACCACGGTGACAGCCGGTACGACTGCCGGGGCGACCGGAGCGGCGGACGGCAGCGTGACGGCTGCGACGGCGCCGGAAGCGGCCTTAGACACGCCGGTAGCGGCGGCCGAGGCGGCCTTCGAGACGCCACTGGCAACTGCCGAGCCAGCCATCTTGAAGAGCGAGAGAATGGCATTGTCGAGGTTGGCGAGCAACGCGACAAGTGCCTTGAGAATGGATTGGATCATTTTTGGTCCTGAGCGAATGGGTCGAACTTGGTGGGAATTTCGTCGGGGTGGTGCAGCCAGTAGTCGATCTGGGCTTTGCACTTCGACGACCCGATGGCGTCGTTGCGACGCTCGATCATCTGCTTGCTCGCGAGCGCGTTGGCGTTCGCCAGGACTAGCTGGTGAGTGAGACGTGCGTTGCTCTCCGCCAGCGCCGCCAGCTTGTCTACGTACGACCACCCGAAAGTGGCGGCAGCGACGACGGCGAGCAGAGCGATGAAGCCGAGGAAACTTTTGATTTGCGTCATGGCTGCTTAGCCTCCGGCGTGACGATGCCGCCGACGACTTCGACGCGCTTGTACCATTTGCGGTACGGGCTCGACGGGTCCGGCGTAGTTGTGAAATTGCATACGGCAAGGGCGAACGCGTGGATCGCTCCGAGCACGTCCATAATCCCCTGCCAGTGGTCGAGGAGCCACCCGACCACGGCTAGGGCGTACGACATTACAGTTTGCTCCGTCCGAGCTTCGCCTTCACGCTGTCGCGGTAGGCGGGGTCGGTCTTGTACTTCGGGTCGCGCATGGCGACCTGCATTTCAGCGGTGCTGCGGAACACGTCACCGTTGTCGGCTCCGGGGAACGTCCCCTTGAAGCGAACCGGCTCCGCGCCGTTGGCCTTGGCGAACCGGCTGCGCAGCGCTTCGACGGCGAACATAGCGGTGTGGAGATTGCCGCTGTTCACCTGCGCATTGTACGCCGCCTGTTCGACCGGGGGCAGGGCTGTCGCCGCCCACTGGACCATCGTGTTGTAACCGTCGACACCACCGGCAGCGCCGTGTAGCTGAGCGGTGTTCGCAGCGGCACGCGTTTTCTGGCCGTCGATGTAGTTGTCGACAACTTCGCGGGCTTGAGGTCCCAAGACTTTTTCCAGCCCCTTAGCGATTGCCTCGCGGGAAGCCGGAGCAACATCGCCGGTCGCATCAAATTCCGCTGAGAACGGAGCGACGTTGAAACCGGAAGCGTCAACCACTTTCGAGGCCGCGTCAGGCTCTGGGGTGGCAGGAGCGTCGCCGGTTTTGGGTTCGACCACCGGCGCAGCCGGATCGACCACGGGGATACCTGTCGGCTTCGTTGCCGGGTCCGCGCCCGGAGCCACCGGCGTCGCAGGCGTAGAGCCTTGCTTGAGCCGGGTGAACTCGGCTTGCAGCGTTTTGTACTGAGCTTCGTAGTCGATTGGAGCGGCGGGCGCTGGCGGTGCAACACCCGTAGTCGGATCGGTTTGGAGAGTGACACTGGTGGTCATAGGGGCCTTAGAAGGGGGCTAAGATTAGAGTACGAAGGTCGCCCAATTGGCGGCGCCTGCGTAGTTCGAGACCGGAGCGACACCGGCAACTGTCGTGACGATGAGGTTGTTCGCCGTGTCTACGACGCCGCCAGCGGACGTGACCGCGTGGAGGTCGCCGCCCGTGGTGTGCGCCGCCGTCTCGGAGCCGGTCGTGATGGCCGTCGAGGTCGGAGCGGACGGGTTCGGCTGCGGGAAGGGAAGACCCTCGTGCGCGTTGGTCGTGTCGACGGTGTAGCCGGATGCTACGGCGCCAGCGGCGGCCAAAGCGGCAATGGTGTCGGCCGCAATCTCGGCTGCCGTCTCGGCTTGGAGGTTGGCGACCGGGATGTTAGCGGCGGAGAAGTTGTAGACGTTCGCGGGGGAGACGTACTGTGACATGGTTTACCGGGTGTTGATGAACAGACCCTCGGGCAGCGCCTGCGACGCCGCGATGGCGACGGACTTGCCGTGGGTGAGTGCTGCGAGGGGTCCGGTCGTAACCGGCGTGGCGATGATGCCGCCCTTGACCGGCGCGTTAGTCGGCGCGTCGGAGGGAACACCGGCGTCGATGGCGGTGAAGTTTGCGGCGGTCTGCGGAAGGCTCTTGAGAAAGTCGGCTTGGGCCTTGGACATTAGTGACCTGTGTAGAAGAGGCCGCTCGCGGATGCGACGGCGATAGCGTTGGCGACCCCACTCGTGGAGGCCCCGAGCGGACCATGAAGGGCGAGCGGCACGTACGTGACGCGGGCCGGAGCGGCGGCCTGCGCCGTTGCGGTCCACGTAGATGCGGGCGCTGCCTGCGCGAAGGCTGCGAGGGCCTGCGCGTCGACGGTTGTATTAGCCATTGGACTTGCCTTGTGATGCGGCCTGCTGGTTCGCCATGCCTTGCTTGGCGACGCCTGCGGCGGCGTTGATGCCGGGGCCGATGGCCTGCTGCATCATCTGTTGTTTCATCTGCTGTTGCTGTGCCTGCTGCACCTCTTGGTCGGACTTGACCAAGCCTTCGGGGTCGATTGAGTACCCCGCAGCGGCCCGTTTCAGGTACTCGCCAGGGTTCATGTACTGCATCGCGATCTGCGGGGTGAGAACCTGAATGACATCCTGCGTAAACGCTTGGAGGTTCTTCTGGTCGTGACCGCGCCCGATGGCGTCGAGACCCGAGATAAGGGTGGGGTGCACTGTGTCAGGCGGGAGCGGCGGGGCTTTAAGCCGCTTCTCCATCCGCTTCTCGAAGATCGGAATTGCAGGAGCCTGGAAGTCGGCGGCTAGCAGCGTGTAGACGCCGCCTAGACCGTCGTCGAGTTCCGACGCCATGTACCGAATTTCTTCGGCGGTGACGCGCTCGCCTTTGCGCTGGATCGAAGAGTGTAAGAGGAACGCATACGACAAGCGTGTGCTGATTTCTTCGGCCTGTGATTTTGCAATCGCCAAGTCTCCGCCCTTCGCGACCTGCATCACGTGCACGTCGTTGGCGTCGCCGGAGATGGTCGCGCCGGTCTTCGCTGTTGCCACCGCCTTGAGCGTGGTTACACCGGAAGGGTTGACCATGAAGACGATCCTAGCCGAAGCGGCCGAACCCTCAACAAGGGCTTCGGATAAGGCTTCGAGACTGTCGAGGTCGCCGAGGTACTCTTCGATGTAACCACGCCCATAGTTCTCGCCGGGTTGCGACGAGAAGCGGAGGAAGAAGTAGGGGAGAGCATCCTTTTTAAAGGTGCCCTCGCTGCCGTCAATTTTGACGCCGCATACTTCCTGATGCACATTCCACATGGAGCCGTCGTCGTTGAGACAGATCACAGTGTAGAGTTCCACGTCCTTTTTGGACTTGTGGTCTTGGCTCTCTTTAAACTCTTTCGTCTCCGCGACCATCTGGGCCGTCTTCGTCGGAAGCGTTCGGATGTCGAGCTTCTCTAAGATCACGGCTTCGAGCAGGTTGCCCGAGGGGTCGCGCCGCGTGACGTACTGGTCGATGCGGAATACCTGAGTGCGATCCTTCTGTTCCAACGGAACGTAGATGCCCGCATTGCCGGTTACGATAAGGTGCATAAGCGCCTGGAACGCGGCGGGCCGGAAGACACACACGTCTAACTCGGTCATCGTGGCCCGCTCGCGCGAGGCGAGGGCCTTCTCCAAGTCGCCACGTTGGGCGCCTAGCTTGGAGAGTGTTGCGTCGTCGATCTTCCACTCGAAGAATGGCGTCCCCGACGGGAACAGTGAGAGGAGTAGTTTCGACGCTAGGGTCCGGACGCCACGGGCGCCAAGGGACTGGTAAGGGGTGGTGAGACGGCTGGCGCTAGTCCAGCCTTCGGGCGGCAGTATGGCGGGGATCGTGAGGAGAGAACACTCGCGGCCACGCATCAGAAACTGCTGACGGTCGGCCATCATCTCACTGTAGCGCCACTTCGCGCTGCCGCGTTCATCGGCCGATTGGCCGGACGACGGGAAGTCCAAGGTTATCCTGGGATGTTGAGGGAGCTATTCGTGCTCGTGGTCGCCGCTGACGTTGTCGCCGTTGGCTTGATGGCCGCCGAAGGGGCCGGAGTAGGAGGCGGAAGCACCGGGGCCGCTGGGGCGCTGGTTGATGCTCCGAAGGCCGGGATTACCGGCGCGGCTTGTGAGCCGCCACCCATGCACATTATGCTGCTGCCGGGATGTTAAGAGAGGAGTTGACGGTGCCCGTCGCGTTGTTCGGATTGGCCGACATCTGCGGCGGCGCGTTGGCGGCCTTGGCCGCAGGGGCCGTGACGGGGTGATTGACGGGCGTGGCTGGGGTCGGAAGGACCTGGGCCGTCGCAGGGGGAGTTACGCTCCCGCCCATGCACACGGTTATGCCGCCGCCGTTGGGATGTTGAGACCGCTTCCACCAGTAACGGCAGAGCTAGCCTTGTCGATGCGGAAACCGTTCGAGCCCGCCGAATTGGCGGCCATCAGGTTTTCGTTGTTCGCTACTGCACCGTTAACCACGGGGGCCACCGGCGCGGCCGGGGCCGGAGCCGGGGCAGCGGCCGGTGTGGCCTGTGGCGGTGCGCTTGGGGTGGAGCCCATGCACATTAGAGGAGGTCTTTCATTTGGCGAGGGCCTCGGCAGCCGCCGTGGCAAGGTAGGTGATGACCTGTTGCTGCCCCACCATCCGGTCGTAGTCTCGCAGGGTGTGGTCCTGGTGGACCGAGGGGGCGAAGACGTGGCGAAGATGGGCGATAAGGGCGGCGTCCATGACGGGATTGGTTAAGATCGCGGAATGGGGGTCTGGTGTGTAGGGTATACGGGGGTTAACTGGTTCATCCTGCTCGCGGATTAGCCGTGCTGATGAACGCCTGGGTGTGTCGATATCCATTCAGAAACTCCGTCCTCTTTAGCCGCAAATCGTTCTTCGTGTCGTCCCAATTCCCGAGGTCGGTGTCTTCCTCTTTGACCACACCGAGGTGAGGGGTCTGCGAGTAGACCTCTAGCTCGGGGCCGTCGCCAGCTTCCGACCGACAATACGTCGTGCGGTCGTCGGTGCCGTCGCCTCGGACCTCGAAGGCGATTAGGAACGAGAGGTTCGTCATGGCGTGCCAGAGGTGCGGCATCCCGCTCTCCGGGTCCTCGTCTTCGCCCGCCGACCACGCGGTGAGGTGGCGCATAGCGGCGCCGTAGAGACGACCCCACGCCATACCCTTTTCCCAATTGCGGGCGGCGTACTTCTGCGCCCCGAACCCGAGGACCTCCCCGAGAGCCATGAGGGCCTCGGGCGGTATCAGGTCCATGCGCGGCTTGCCGTCGTCTTTTTTCGTGCCGACCGCCAGTGTTGCATCTGCCTTCATACTGTCTCTCCAAGTGTAACCGATGGGTTCCATAGAATGGGCTGCTTTTTTGTGAAGTCGTAGGTCTCGCCGGTGAGGATGCGAGCGAGGTTGAACTGGTCGACTGCGTCCTGTTGGGTCAGCCCTGCTTTGAGATAGGCCATGGTCAGGCTCTTCTCGGAGTGTCCGTGCTGTGCGAGCCAGCGTTCGGCTCGTACTGGTCCCATGCCGGGGCAGCCGCCGTATCCGTCTGTCGGATCGCCGGTTAGCGCCTGCATGTAGAGGTGGTGTTCGGCGGCTTCATCGGTGACGGTGAAGATGCCGAGTTCGGGTCGGTTCGGGTTTATGTGGTCGCCGGGGATTTGTAGTAAATCCTTGTCGACCGAGACGACGACAACCTGATCGCCGGTCTTCCAGCCATACTTGGCGAGAAGCGACGGAACCGTAGCCAAGATGCCGAGCACGTCGTCCGCTTCGAGGTGGTCGCGGGTGTAGCTAGGGTACTCGGCTTCGGCCCATGCTCTAACGTCCCGCAATCCGAGGGGCGGGTCTCCCGTGCGACCTGATTTGTAGGATGCGGATACGTCGTGGCGGTGGTAGCGGCGTGTGGGACACGACCAGCACATGACGACGGTCGGGGGATGGCTATCAATGGCGCCGTCGTATCCAGATAGTTCGATGAGTTCTGCAACGCGGGTGGCGAACACATGCTTGGCTTGGTCCATGCTGATGTGAGTGGTGATGACATCGTCGTCCCACTTGATTTTTTCCTGACATCCAGCGGCCGTGCTGAACGCCAGGAAGTCCGCGTCAATTAGTAGGATCATGTCGGCTCCATGAGGGAAGGGCGGTTAGCAGTGCGACCGCATCGGTTGGATGAAGCTGGAACCACTCACCGAGAAGGGCGTGCCCTCGAAGAAGTTCGGCGGCGGCACTCTCAGCGGAGGCGGCGTCATGAACGGGAACGACAGCTGCAAACTTGTAGCGTCGTCCCGGACATCCAGTGTTGTAGGTGGATAGACGCTGCCTGGGGCTGTTGGTGCGCCCGACTTTGACGCTGCCAGGGAAGGCGGGATGCGTGAGCACATAAACGAAACCTTGATCCTCTTTGGAGACGGGCTGGCCGCCCCGGTTGAAGTGAATGTTCGCGCATTTGTGACTACAAAACCTAGCGTTCTGGCGGGTTGTGGGTTCCCCACAGACTTCACACGGTGAGTTGTCATCAGCCTCGGGCTCTCCCCGCTTGCGCCGGGTGTAAGCCCGCATCCGACACTGTTCTGAACAGAACCGTGCGGCCGGGGATGTGGATGCGAACGGGCGCCCGCAACACGCGCACGCTTTAGTGGGTCTTTGACCAGTCAGGTCCAACTTTGAAACTCCCAGTTAGGGGACACCGGAAGCTGTAGAAGGTTCCTGATGCTGTGATTGCAGATGCGGCGGCCTTGCCGATGGTGTCGGCGAGGTCGGGACGGCAGGTTATCTGCCACTCATCGTGAACGAGGAGGATGATCGCGTAGTCTTTGCCCCAAGTAAAACACTGCAACGTGTCGTACAAATGGACAAGGCCACGCTTCATTTGCACTGCGCCAGCAGATTGGAGCAGAGTGTTAAGAGCCGCATTAGCAGCCCGAGCAACCAGCCTACGGCCATCAAGACCGACCAGATAGCCACGCGTCTCAGCCGCTGCTTGAACAGCCTTGACGAGGGAGCCGAGCGCAGGGATGCCCGCCAACAGAGCTTCACGCGACTGGCGGCCTGCGAGCATTTGGCGTCGACCTGAGAAGCCAAGGATGCGCCCCAGATTTTGATCGCCACTACCGTAGATGAGAGCGTACACGTAGGTCTTCGCAACGTCGCGAGTACAGCCGAGCAGCTTCGCGTTAATCGAGTGCATATCCGTGCCAAGTTTTTTGTCTCCTCTTAGGGCGGTTTCAATGAAGTCGCCACCGTCGTAGATGGCCATGTATCCGGCTAGGTCGCACAGTTCCAACGCATCCGCATCGCATCCAACGAGGACGTGACCGGGGTCGGCGATGAAGCAAGCGCGACACTCCTTACCGTAGGGAGCATCGTTCGCGGGCACCTGAGCGAGGTTCGGGCTGCTGTGGGTCATTCGGCCTGTGTGCGCTCCGTTGGACCGGATACGACCATGCAGGCGTCCATGACGTTCATGCCTGAACCACGCCTCGTTGCCGTTGGCGATGGTTCCGAGGCGCTTGTCGACGACGAAGTATTCGGCGAGTAGTTGCGCTTCGGGGTACGGTAAGGCTTTGAGAATTTCGTCGTTTATCGTAGGCGCACCGTCCGCCCCGAAGGCCGAGGGCTTCCAGCCGAGGTCGATCATACGACGACCGATTTCTTGGCGGGACCCAGGGTTGAAGACGACTTCCCATCGCTTCGTGAAAGGAACTCCCTTCACGTAGCCGCGCGACTTGTTGTTGACCTTCGGAACGAAGACCTCCTCCATGACGCGCGGCTTGAACGTGGATTGTATGCTCTCAACGAGTGTCTGCCGCTTGGCAGACAATGTGGCAACAAGGTCGATGGCCCGGCGTTGATCGAAGTTGACGCCGTGGCGTTGGACCTTCTCAACGATGGCGGCTACGCGGTGTTCGAGCGCGATGCAGTCCTTACGAGGTGGCGGGTTGTCGTCGCACAGCGGGACATCCCATTCTTTTGCCTCTTGCTCGATCCGCTTCCATAGGGCGAGGGTTACTTCCACGTCCTGCTTGTTGTAGTCGTACATGTCCTTAGAGAACGTCTGCCAGTCGCCGCCGTCGAAGGCGCCCTTGAAGGTGCCTAGACGGTAGCCCCACGCTTCGAGCGACTGCCGCCCGATCATGTTGCCCGGCATCAGCTTGGACCGAGCGCGGTCGAAGTCGCTCTCTTTGATGTGCGGCCACATGAGCGACGTGCACACCATCGTGTCTCGCACCACCACGGGCGGCTGAAACTCTACGCCGTACACTTTCGTGATGGCGGGTAAGTCAAAGCCGATGACGTTGTGGCCGACGAGAACGTCAGCGGTGAGCAGCCACGCGAGACCATCGTTGATCGGCGTGTAACCGGGTTCGTCCGAGTATCCGCGTATCTCTCCGGTGGCCGGGTCGGCGACCCACATGCAGTGAAGTTTAGTCAGGCTGTCGAGCAGCCCATCGGTTTCGATATCGAATACGAGGGTCTTCATGGTTCTCCTACGCGCCGTCACCTTCCCCGAGGGAGTAGGCGGGCGGCGGCGGTGCAAATGATGATGGCGGCGGGAGCAGACGTTGCTCGGGTCCGGGGATATCGAGACCAACACACTGCGCTACGGCAGCGTTGAACTCGTTATACCAACACCGTGCAACGTGTAGCCAATCGCGGTCCGGCATGATCTTCGCGAACGAAGGGCCGTACGGCAGCATGTCCCACGGGCGGTCGCACGGGGGCATGAGGTCGCGCTTCTCAGTAGATGACGCGATCCAATCCGCCCGCTTGACCTCCGCAGCAATGTGCTCCGGGATCGGGTGACGGATACCGACGATGCCAAAGATGGCGGCCTCGGCAGCGTGTTCGATCTGCTTATATTTGAAGAGGCCATCGGCACCGAGGGCCAGCTTCATCGGGTAGGAGAGGTCCTGTACCACGGTCTCTGCCACGTCGTGCAGAAGCGCGTAGACCTTGACCACCGGGTGTGGACGGACGAGCGCGGCGACCAGCATTGAGTGCTGCGCTACGCTGTACGGCGTGGTCGTGTGGCCCGTGTAGCGATTGATCTTCGCGAGGGCGAGGGCCACGTCGTACATTGAGACCCCGTCCGGCATCTTGTCGGAACCAATGATGTAGGCTTTAGTCCCGTACTGCATAAACGGCGTGGCCGCCGCTGGCGAACCTTCCGAATTTGTCATGGATAAGACCTGAGTTGGCGTGGTTCACCGCTTGGGGAACGTCGCGTAGATTGATGATGCGGTTGTCATCCCGCTTGCGGTTCTTGTGGTCGATATGCTTGGATGGCCAGCGTCCGTTAACGGCGAACCAAGCGGCGCGGTGTGCCCACACTTGAATTTTCTTCCCGCCTTCACGCCACTGCAAGGGAACGTAGCCTGTTGAGCTACGCAAAAATAAGGGCCACCGCCGTCAAGGCGAGGCCCCACCCCGTGCCGATGGCAAGGGTAAGCAGAACGATATTCATTGAGTTCCTTAAAAGGGTGCATCCGCTCCGGTGGCAATCGGCGCCATGGCCAACCGCTCCGAGACGATGTTGCGTTTGTGGTCGTAGACGACCTCGGTAATCTCCCCGAGCGCCCGCCCGAGGTATCGGTCTTTCAGTCCACGAACCGTGGTGGGGTCCTTGGTCTGCTGGTTGCGCTCCAACGCAAAGACGAATGATGGCCAGATGCCCATCGCTCGCGAGCCTCGAAGGTGCTTAATCTCAATCCGACCTCCTTCCTCGTGTGCCGTTCCCTGTGGAGAGGAGCAGTGCGAGACTAGGCATATCCAGATGTTGAGTTCGCGGGTGAGGTTCGCCATCTCTTTGATGATCTTGTCGATTGATGCGCGTTCGTTGTCGCCCTGGTCACAGAGCGCCGTCATGTTGTCGATGTAGAAGAGACGACAGCCCTTCGAGTGCACGAGGAAGCGGATGCGTTCGCGCACGTAGTCCCACTCGGAGTTACCCATGTGGTCGTAGATTGTGAGACGCGGTTCGAGGCGGTCGCACGCCTTGTCGAAGGCGGCTCCGTCGCGGGCATCGTCCCACACGTGATAGAACTTGCCGTCGCCTTGGCCCGTGATGCGCTGCAACGTCTCGACGGGGTGCTGCTCGAAGGCAAACATAGCCACCGGCTCGCTGAGTTCGTCCATGTCGAACACGGCTTGCTGCTGGATGAAGGCCGACTTGCCAGCGCCCGCGCCAGCCGCGATGACCACGAGTTCGCCCATGCGGCGACCGTAGGTTTTCGAGTTGAGCGTCGGGTAGCACCACGGTAGACCGGCCTCGGGCGGCGTGTTGGCAGCCTTCCGAAGGTCGTTGACCGACAGCAGCCCCTCGGGCCGGTACACCGGCGCGTCCCACAGTGCCTTCACGAGTTCGGCGGTGCGATCCGCCTGCATCATGTCGGAGGCGTCTTTGAGAGGCAGGTGTACGATGTGCACTTTGCCCGCCTTGAACAGTCCGACGCAGTCCTCCACGGCGTCGCGGCCGGGTTCGTCCATGTCGAAGCACAGCACGACCTTTTCGTACTGGTTCAGGTACTCAAGGTTCGCCGCGAGCGCCTTCCGGGCTCCGCTAGCCCCGTTGGGAATAGAGACCACCGGCCATTTGGTTCCCATCGCTTGGTCGATGGTCATCGCATCGACCTCGCCTTCGGTCACATAGATGCGAGACCCCGACCCACGCCAAAGGTGTCGGCCGAACAGCACCGCTTGCTTGAGGTCGCCAACGACGAAGAAGTTCTTGTCCGGAGAGCGTATCTTCTGCGCACACACGGCGCCTTGCGCGTCGCGATACGGGAAGACGACGCCACCCGCGACAACGCCGACGCCCCACCGCTCCATTGTGGAAGAGGTGAGGCGACGCTTGTCATTCGGCGGAAATTGCGTGACGAGGTATAGGTCGTCCCTCACAGTCGGAACGCGTGAAGTTGCGGAGGCGGTGTTTTCGGCGGCGGCATACCCTGCGGTGTAGACACCACACGAGAAGCAAAAGGTGTGACCGTCGTCGTAGGTGCAGCAGGCGTCTGAACTCCCGCAACTATCACATGGTCCCTTGGAGACCAGAGCACTGTCTTCATGGCTGTCGCGTCGCAAAGCGCTTCCTCGTATGTTTTTCGCTGCGGCCCATTGTGGGTCTTTCCGTTTACGCACATATTGGCGAACCACGATTTGAGTTTTTTGTTCCTGTAGACATGGCGAGCCTTCACGCTTTGCTCTTTGTTGAGGTTATTTTCGCGAGAGCTTACGATGCGCAGGTTCAACCAACGATTGTCGGTCTTCACTTTGTTGATGTGGTCGACCTGCTTCCCTTTCGGCGGGAACTCTCCGGTCACTATCCAGATGATGAGTTTATGGGCGCGGTCTGTCTTTCCGTGGACCCACGCCGACAAGTACCCGCCGCTATCTATGGCGCGAACCAAACACCCGAAAGGGGTCCACAAGTCCCCGGTGAGGGAATTGTAGACCCACCCATCACGGGTGTGCGTCATGCGGATCGCCCCATAAACGCGTACCGCACATACCGCTGCCCCGTCGTGTCGCGCTTCGTCGTGCGACTGAACGAGTAGCCATCGGCTTCGAGGTCGTTGATGCGGCGCGAAAGGCTGCGGATGCGGAACATGGCCCCGGCTTCGATGGCCGAAATGTCGGGGCGGGCTTTGAAATGCGTGAGCAGCATTTCGGTCTGCGATTTCTTACCGAGGGTTGCCATAGAGGCGTTTTCCTTATGAGGAAGTCTGCGTCGTGGCAGACTTTAGTGCGCGAAGGCGCGTGGGGTTTGGCGGCTCGTGGAGCCATGCGGCGGGTATCTGTCGATCTGCGTACGGGATGCCAAGCCGTGTGCAGTACATGGCGTAGGAGGTCCGCGACTTTTTCCCGATGGTCGACTGTGGGTTAGAGAAGACGAACCGTAGGTCTAGGTCTGGAAACTGTTCGCGGATTAGCTTGTGCTTTTTGCGTTCTGCCGTCTCGAAGACGCCTTTGACTTCGATGACGATGCCGTTGGGGAGCACGAAGTCGGGAGTGTACCGACCATGCTCCTGCGGCTTGATGTAGTAGATCGTGCGGGCTTCATACTCGAACGGGACCTTGGCCGCCGTGAGTTGTGCCGCGACGCGTTGCTCTAAGTTAGAGGAGAAGCCAGCGGCAATGCCTTTAGCTCCTCCCTTACTGTGCGTCTGAGCGTATCCCCACGCCATCAGAAGTCGATGGTGTCCACCGCAGTGTCAGCGATCTTCTCGGCCTGCGTCATGTCCTGCGTGACATAGCCGTCGTCGAGAACACCGAAGCCGAGGCTTTCGGCCGACCGCTCGCCCTTGGCGACAAGCGTGAACAACTGCACACCGATCATGCGCGTCGAGATGCCCGTGAGGGCCGTCGCGTTCATGAAGAAAGGTGCCGCCGAGAACGACACACGGCCCGTAGACCCGCCCCAGATTGCTGGACGCGGGAACAGGCGGCGTCCCGACGCGTCGTAAATTTGCGGCTCGGCCGTCCACGCCTTGCCCTGGTTCACGCCGGACTTGTAAATGCCGGATGCCTTGAGCTTGAATTTGAAAACCACGTTGCCAGTCGGCTCCTCGGTTTCCTTGTCGTAGTCAATGTTGAACAGCGGATGCACGACCGGCTGCTTGAGCTTGTCACGCGACGCACGGGGAAGTTCGGCGAACGCTTGGTCTCCGAGGGCGAGCGCCTCCTGATGCAGCGGCGTGAGCAAGGCGATGAAGTCCTGCGTGGCCTTTTCTGACTGCGGGAGGAGGAGGTCGAGACCGTAGACACCGTCCGGCGTCGGGAACTCTTTCGACCCATAGCTCGGCTCCTGCAAATGCGGGTAGCGGAACGTGCCGATAGGCGACGTGAACTGCGGATCGCGCTTTTTCTTCTGCTTGGTATTCTCTGCCATTTGGTAATGGTCCTTAGAAGGAGTAGTCGGGGTGAGCGTCGATGATGTAGCCCATGCCCATCAGGCGGAAGGCTTCGTCGAGCGGGAGAGTGCGGTCGTCGATCAGACCGATGACGTTCGGGTTGTAGTCCTTGCCCACGTAGTCGCAGACATCGAGATACGTGTCGAAGACATCGGACCAGAACGCGCAATCTGGACAGAGGTAGTCTTCGTCGTTGTCGTGCAGCGGCGTGTTGTCGTTGGCTGCAACGTAGTCGTCGAAGTCGTCGGCGACCGGATAGAACTGGTTATTTGCCATTGCGTAGCTCGTGTTTCGCGTAGAGTTGAAGAGCCGAATATTCGGCATTGTGATCGTCGTGAGCGGCCCGAGCCATATGCGCCGCGACATTCAAAACCCCGCGCCCATCCACACGGTGCACAGCACACACCTCGCGAAAGAGGATAGCGACGGCAGCGCATTGAATGTGTGCGGGGTGGGATTGAATGGCGGTTATCATTTGGTAGGCCGCCTGAATAGCTTCCTTAATGGGAGCGTTGTTCAAGGCGTCGTCTGGGGACATTCTGTTAACCTCGTCGTGGTTTGTAGGGTCTACGGTGGGGAATTAGTACCACGGCGAATTGTCTTCGCCGTGGCAGAGAATTAGGCAAAGAAGTACTTGCTCGAATTTACGAGTTCAATGTCCAGGTTGCCCATGCACGGAAGTTCCGGCCAATCCGTTCCGGTAGGTGCCCCCTCTTGAGCCGTCGAGAGGAGGTCGCCGAGCACGTCGTGGTCTTGATACATCTGCACGAACTCCGCACGTAGACAGACGGCGAGCGCCTGCGTGTCGCTGGCGTGTGTGCCGTAGCTATCGTGGATCATCGCAAAGTGTGTAATCCCCACCGTCGTTGCCGCGTTGATGGTGAGAACCATCGCCGCCGCGTCCAGCGAGTGGACGAAGTTCGGGCTAGACGCCGATGTCTGGCGCCTTACGTCGATCTTGTCCGTCTGCTTGTACTCAACGAACTTGCGTATCGTGCCGTTGAAGCGCGTCTCAACGCGACCTTCCTTATCGGTGTGATACGCCTGATAGACCTTGAAGCCGCTCGGAGTGGTCCACAGCAACGGTGCGTTTACCCGCGCCGCGCTCCTCGCCACGCCTTGAATGAAGTCCATGGCGCGTCGACCCGCCACGACGACCTCGCCCATCGCCTGCCAGACAAGCTGGGCGAGGAACGTGCACGCTTCGCGGGATTGCTCGCCGAACGGGTTCTCGCCCATCTCCTCGAAGGCGTCGATCACGTAGGCTTGGCACGACCGGAAGGTTCCGCCGTAGGGCAGCACCATGACTGGCCGCTTCGTGATCTTCCGAGAGACGCCCATGCGGAGCCATTCGGTAGCCATCCAGCCCTTGTCTTGGTCTTTGGGGTGGTCGACTAGCAGACGCGTCACCATGTCAGCGACACGCTGATAGATGTCCTGCGGCGTCTCGCCGGGGACCAGATTGACCGCCTCGCCAGTGGTCTGGTCTCGCAGCATGGCCGCGAAGTGTTGCAGCCCGTTGCACGTCCCGTCGAGAGCGACGGGCATATGCGAGACGTGCTCGTAACCGTTGGCGATGTAGCCGCCCCACTCGAAGCAGAACGCGAGGAACGACCACGGCTTGTCTGCCGACACCCACATACGATTGGTGAGAGGGTCGCGGGCCACGTCGCACATTTCTGTCGAGTGCGCGTAGGACCACGCCTCGCGGTCGGCCAAAGACACCTTGTCGTTGCCATACAGGTTAGCGCCGTGGATCGCGAACCACGTCGGGCCTTGGTCGTTTCCGAGCGGCTTGCCGACCGCGAACTCCAAGAGAGACCGAACGGTGTCGTCGCCTTGCGGGTTCAACGCGTCGCAGCGCGAGTAGACGCGGCCGCGGAAGTCGCAGACCTGCGGAAAGTAGAACTCCGGAAAGCCTTTGAAGTCGGTCGCCGCACGTAGGCGCCGGTCGAAGGTGTAGCGCTTCGAGGCGTTCTGCACGTTCTTCGCGTGAACGTCTCGCATCGCTCGCTTCCACTTCGCCCGCTCCGGGTTGTCGCTTGGCAGGCTCGCGACGGTGCCGGGCATCTTGATCACTGGCTCGTCGCCGCGCTCCGGCATTTCGCCGATGACGAGGCCGTGGTCCCACGCATGTTGCATGACCTCCAACACGCGATTGTTGATCCGCCACGACGTGTCTTGGACCGCATTGAGGGCGGCGTAGACCTTGGTCATGTCGGCCGTCTGTAGGCGCTCGATCTGCCCCGGACGATTACCCGTGATGATTGGCACCGGAAGCGTGGCCGACGTGTAGTAGCCGCCGCCCATGAGTTCTACCCACGGCGCGGGCGGGATGACTGAGGGCAGGTTAAGAGGGCGCGTCAGCATCGACGCCGCGTTAAACCGCTCAAACCAGACATCCGCGCCTTCGGCGAAGTAGAGGCGGTACGGACTTTTCGTGCCTTCGTCGGCGCGGATGATTACAGCCACGTCGAGGGTTGCAACCGTCAACTCGACGAGAGCATTGCCCACGTGGGTCCGCTGGTTCTTCGTCCAGCCGGGTATTTCGAGAGCGAACTTCGAGGCCGCCTTGTGCAGCGAGTTCGCCACGCGTGGTCCAGCGGTGCCACGGGCGGCACAACCGTTGACGATGGCGTGATAGAGGCCGGGGTTCAGGTCCTCGAATTTCGCGGCGCGTAGCTCGCCGTCGAGGCGCTCGCCTGCCCACTTTGCGGCCATCTGCAAAGTCGCGTTGCTGGCACACGCGCTGATGGTCGCTCGCACCGCGAGGAACGCGGCTAGCTCCGGGTCGACGCCTTCGAGGAGCAGCGCAGCGCTGTTCTTCCGGCCGGGTCCCCCGCCTAGCGCGTAGGTTGTCCATTCGGTGATTGCCTGCGCCACCGGCAAGATGGCCCGCCGCGCCATGGCAATGCCCGCGGGCGTCGAGACCGCGTCGTGCCGTGACAGATGCTTGTTGATGTTGGTCAGGGCGCGTTGGCGGCCCGCTTCGGCCATGCGTGCTTCAATTCGAGCCTGCGTTTGTGTCGGTCGTCCCATTTTGCCACACCTTTTTGCCACAAGTCTTGTGGTGGTTGTCATTGTCTGCATTATGGCAGAGATTGGTCGTGAATAAAAGCCCCGTTTTACAGGGGCTTAGAGGTGTTTTTCAGGGTTCGTTACCATCTGGAATAGGTGGTATTTCGTCTTTTAAGGATTGTTGTGCGGTCCCGTCATCAGACCCGATTTGCGCAATGATTGCAGGCATTTGGCACAACGGGACGATACCGTATCCGAGGTCCGCTTGAGGCAATTTCAGGCCGTTTGCCCCATCATTTGCCACACGGTTTGCCACACCCCAATCGTTGTCGCCGAAGGCAAAGTCGAAGGCTTGCTTCTGCCGGTTTTCGGTGACGGTGAGGAGTTGCAGATTGTCGATATCATTGTTCATCGGGTTGCCGTCCTTGTGGTCGACCTCATAGCCTTCGGGGATAGCCCCATTGGCCTGAGACCACACGTAACGGGGCCAGCTTTCCGTTCGCCTTGACTTCGACACGAGGTCGTAGTGTACGATCCGCATCCGGCCGTCTGCGCAGAGATACGGGCCGTAGACTTTTGGGGGCGTGTCGAAACTGGTAAACGAAGCCGATTTAAAATCGGCCGCCTTCGGGCTTACGGGTTCAACTCCCGTCGCCCCCACTTCGAGCGACGCAGCCATAGCGCCATACGTTTTCGGTGCCAAGTGCGCGTATCGCATCGTCATCGTCAGCGACTTGTGCCCCATCCAGCGTTGCACGTGGTATAGGTCGTGGCCCGCCTGGACCAACCTAGACGCGCAGGTGTGTCGGAACGTGTGCACGACCGTGTCCGCACCCATCCAGGGTAGCGTTCCGCGTAGTTTTTCCCACAACACGCGGAGCGTGTTCCGAGACAGGCCGCTGAAAGGGCCGGTCCAGGCGGAGTGCGACTTCTGCACCTGCGCCGCGCGACGTGCCTGCGTGGTCATCGGCACGGCCCGCGTCTCCCCGTTCTTGGTGTCGCAGAACGTCACGGTCGACCCGCTACAGTCCGCCCATGCGAGACCTTCCGCCTCACCGAGGCGAGCGCCGGTGTCTACTAGAAACGCGAACAAACGGGCGTAGTCGAAGTATCCGAGGCGTTGCGTTTCCCCAAGGATGGCCGCGACCTCGTCTTGCGAGTAGAAGCGGATGCGCGACATCCCTTCGCGTTGCCACTTGAGTTCGGGCAGCGACGCGATTTGCCCTTGCCTTTTCGCTTCCTTTGCCATGACCGAGACGGCGGCGAGACGGCGGTTAACGGTGCCGCTGGCGAGGCCCGCCCGTTCCAGAGACAACACGTAGTCTCGAAGCTGCGCTTCGGCGAAAGCGTCGGATACCGCGACCTTGTTACCGACGAAACGGACATAGAGCCGACCGTTGCGAGATAGCGTCTCCTCGGACTTGAGGCCGCGCCAATGCTTCTCGGTGACAAGGTCGCAGAGTGCCCCGAGCGTCGTGCCCTGCATCTTGACCGACGCCACCGGCATGGGTTTGCCGAACTTCGCCGCTAGGCGTAGCTCGGCCTCGAAGGCTTCCGCCTCGGTCGCGGTCGTAAAGGTGTGGCGGTGACGCTTGCCGTCGATCATTGCCGCCATGAGGTAGCCGCTACCCCGCTTAGATACGCTCATGCCTTGCCTTTCATGACGCGAACAAAGTCGCCGAATAGGCGCTCGCCCGCTGGTGTTAGTTTCAGGATGCGCTGACGCCGGTCGAGAGGGTTTTCACGACGGTCTATCAGTCCGAGACCGTCCTTTTTACGATTGCCCAGCGAGGTGAGAATAGACGCGGTGCGACTTGCGGCGCCGTTGGAACAGCCAAGGGCTTTTAGCAAGTCTTTTTGTTCAATCCCCGGCTCGGCCGCTACGATGCCGAGGGCTTGGACCTGTAAAGCGGTTATGCCCGTGTGTTCGTCGCGGAGGCGCTGCATCATATAGACAAGCCCTTCTGCGAGGCGCTGCGTAGGTGTCATGATCCTAACCTATCCTTTACCCATCGAAGACATTGCCCATCTTAACCGTTTACCACGGCGAAGACAAGTGCCCACACGATAGCAGGAAATTTCTTCCCGCGTGGGTCTAATTCATATTTCCGACAAAAAGCCTTCGCCGACGCAATGTCGCCTGCGAGTGCCCGTGCAAGTTCGTCGCGGTCGTAGGCGTCTCGCAAGTCAGCGAGTGCCACCGGATCGAACTTTTCCAAATACCCCGTGATGGAGTAGGTTTGCATTGGTTTTCCTTATGGTCAATCAACCCACGGTTAGAGAAAATGGACGCTATCGGTTAAGATAGCGTCCACAAACTATCTCCAAGTTATTACAGTCCCTTTCCACCTGCGCCGTATGAAGACAATTCGTCGGCTAAGGTCTCGCTGTCGTAGCCGTACTGTTCTAGGATATCGGCTACCAGGGCCGGGTAACTCTCGACAAGCGAGAGCAGAGAAGGCCCTTGCCTTTTCCTTTCTGAGGTGGCGGGGAAATCATAGGCGTCGTCGTCAAGCCATCCGCTATGCGTGCCCCATCGGTCGCCTACGCCGGTGAAGTAATTAAACCGATCCTCTTCGTCCGGTTCGCGTGGGTCGCGGGCGGCGACCAGCGACGACCAATCGAGAGAGAGGAGCGAGGCGAGTAGCTTGGCAAGGTGGCAAACGTCTAGGGTTTCCCGTGGCGAGTGTTCGTGGTCAAAACCCACGCTTATGTTGGTGCACTCACTGATTAGGTCGGAGTAGCTTGCCGTGTCCGTGAACGTCCCGCCGTCGTCTTTGCGGAGAGGCATACACGAGGCCGCGATAAAGCTATTGGCGAAGGCATCCGAACACGTGCGACCGCCAAATTGATGCGTGATGACGCTAGTCGTCCCGCGTCGGTCAAAGGCAATCGCAATCTCGATGCCGGCTAGGACGCCGGGCGTATGCTCCGCAATCCAGCGCGACCCTAGACCGCCGCACTCCTCGCCTCGGTGGAACACATACAAGCCGGGAGTGCCCGCCTTGATTAGCTCCATAAGCAGCCACACGCCCGCAGTATTGTCGGCGCCCAGGCAATTGCTTATGCGTTCGTCAGGATGTAGCCGAACAAGTCCCGACCCTTCGGCCGCGCTACACTCTTGCTTACCACCCGACCTGTGTACCGTGTCAGTGTGTGCGCAAAACATCACGCGCGGATTGTCGCCGATTTCGAGCATGAGGTTGCCGAAATCATCTTCGATTACGCCAAGCGGTCGCAGAAACCGATTGATGAATTTGCGCTCTGTCTTTGAATTGTGCGGACGACGATACCGCAACATAGCGGCAAGAGCGGACCAATCGGCCCGCTCTAACACGCTCTCCTCGGTCGTGGGTTGTAAGGTCAAATAGCCAACTCCGCTTGTGCCGTACGTTCGGCAAGGTTTGTGGTGCGCTGCGACGTGGTCCACACGGTTCCGCGTTCGTCTGCTTCGTAGTCATCTGCGTTTTGGTCGCGGCGATCTTCCGGGCCTTCACCGTGTGGATAGTTGTCACCGTCCCACGCTTCGTGTCCGTTTTCTTGGAAGTGGGATAGAGACCACGTAGACCCGTCGTGCATTTCGACACATGGGTGGCGGTCAGAGAACCACTCGCGCGACCCATCGCAGTAATATGCGTCGCTATCCCGTGCGCTCTCGCACCAATACTCGGTGTCGAACGTGCTACCATTGCGGCGCGGGACTTCTACAGGGTAGGTTTCCCCGCGCTGATACTCCGAGGTGTGGTCGCAGTAGCTAAACAAGTCGTCGTGGCATGACTGGCAATATATCTCGCCATCGTCGTAGGAGTGGCATTCGTCGCGGTCAACGGGGTCGTTACAATTGCAGCACTGGCTTCCGGACACAACGGCCGTGCCATCGGTGCTGCGGACTTCTATAGTCCCCCCATCGTCTAGCACCACAAACTTGCCGCAGTCCGATATCGTGGCGTACCCCACGCAATCAATGTACGGCATAATCAACGTATGCTCGTCTTTGTTGGTGTAAACGCAACGTACTTTCGCGCCCTTGATATCTTTTTGCTCATAGCCCATCGCGTCGAGGCGCGGCTTCAAGCGGTCCTTATCGCCATAGATGCGTCCGTAGCGTTTCTTTTCTTGCCAGCACACAGCCCGCGCAATCGGCTCGCCATTCGCGCCGTTTAGATAGGCGATGACCACGTCGCCGGGCGCCCCGTAGACTTGCGCCGGGTGGCGAGTGGTGCCCAAACTTTTCTTGCCACCCATGCACGAGCCAGGGCCGTTGATGTAGACGCGGACACATTCATCAGGTGTGGTCGCGAATTGCACCGAGTTTGACTTGTCGAGTAAGGCTTGCCACGCCCGCACGTCGTCGGCAGACAGATGCGGATAAAATTTCGAGAGGTATCGACCCGGCTTGCTTACCACGTAGATGTGGCGGGCGCCCTTGTCCGCGTTCTCAGTGTAGCGAACCTGCGACCCGTCCGAGGGATTGGTGTGGACGTAATGCCCCTCGATTGGCGTCAACGCTGGCAATTGTACCGTGTAAGCCTCGCGACCCGGCTTGTCGCCGCGCGGCAATTGCGCGGGAACTTCGTAGCTTCCGGCGTTGTGCCACGGCACCGGCATGTAGCAACCCGTGTCAAAACGCAGTTGCTCACGTTCGGCATAAGGCATGTCGAAATAACGCAGGACCATGCCACCATTCATGTTCTCAGACGTGTTCGTGTCGTGCCGAACGATGCCGGGAAACTCGCAACGGCGTCGCAGGCTTTCCCACGCCGGAAAGGCATGGTCCAAATGTTCAAGAGAGTAGCACGCGTCCATCATGACGGACGGCAGATTAAATGCGTGCGTTATGCCATTGTTCTCACAACGCTTCGCGGCCGTTAGGAGAGTCCATGACACGGTGATATTAGGGCAATCTTGCTCACGCGCCGCGATGCCAGCCTCAATTATTGCAGCGAGCCGATCAATTAATACCGACCACTTGAAATCGACGGGCGCGTAATCGCCATATCCGGACGATGTCAACACCGACGTGCGGTCAAGGTCCGACGACGCGCGTAGCAGGTACAATGCCCACGACAAACGGTCGTGAACTAGCTCATCATAGTGGCGAGCAAACGCTGGTGCAATCCGCAACGGCGGGCAATCGAGCGGATCGACACACGGGCGCGGGATACGGACGGCCACGGGCGCACTGTTAGGCACAAACGGACGTAAGTACATTAGCGCTTGCATGTCGCGAGACGACAAATAGCGTTCGGCGGCGTCTCGCACGTGTGGCGCCACGCCGGGCATCTGCACAAGCTGTGTGGCCGTTGGCCAGTCCGCACTAGCCGTATCGGCTCGCATCGGTTCAGGCTCTATGTCGGAAACGTCGAGACTAAATGTAGAATTGATGCGCGGCATGGCGTGGCAACCTCTCTAATCGTTGGCCTAATCCAACGGCATAAGGCACACACTGCCATGTGGCAGCGTATGCCTTAAACGCTTGGATCAAACGGCGCCGTTAGTCGCGACGACCACGCCGTAGTGCGAAATTTCCACGCGGTCGTAGCGTCCCCATGCTGCGTCTAGGGCGCCGATGCCGATTTGCTTGGCTTGCCGCATCGTGGTCGCGTAGCCGACGATCACGAAACGACGGCCCGTCGCCTCACGTGCTGTCACCTCGTAGCTATCGACATAGGCCGATATCAGCGCCACGGGCGGGTGGTCGCGGTCGAATAGTTCGTCGGGCGCGTTAGCGGCCATGCGATCTAGCGTAATGCTCACAGTGAAACCTCGGTGTTGAGCCAAGCGACGATGCGCGACCAAAGCGACGGCTTGGCGATACCGTAACGCTTGCGGAGACGGTCCATTGCGCGACGATTACAGTCAGCGGCTGCAACGTGGTCGTGACCATAACGGCGGGGCATTGGGCGGGCCATATTGTGTTCCTTGCGTTGGTGTCTGACTGCAAGAATACTCTGCCACAGCGAAAAGGTTGCGTCACGCGTCGTCGTGTGATATCCTTAATAGATCACTAACTCAAAGGACTAGCGCCGATGTTTGCGAAACTGTGGCAAGCCAAGCCCGCAACAATTGCGGAGACCACGCAGAAACCACGCAGACTGCCGGGAATGAGCAAGCGACAAGCCCGCGAACAATTGCGACACTTGCCAAGCGGCTGCAATGGCGTGGACTTGGCGCGTCGATTTGGAGTTCACCCGTCCACGATCACGCGGTGGCTCAAAGACTGGCAACGCGACCACATCGTGAGATGCGACCGCGTTGGGAGAGACTGCATTGTGTCAGTGATTGAACCGAGGCAGACAATCCCGCCACCACGATCCATCGTCGATATCATTCGCGGGCCGTCGCACACAAACTCACTAACTGCGTGAGTTGCTCGGCTGGTGTGCCGACCAATGTTGCGGCGTAGCGCTTGCATCCACGTCGCACAATCACGCGCGTGTTGATTAGGTTGTCGTCGGCATGGCGATGCAGAACGTCGGGGCCTTCGATCAATCGTGGATTGGTCGGCGGTCGTGGCTTGGCGCTACCCACTACAGCGGCGATGGCGACTACAGCGGCAAGCACTGCAACGGTGTGTGTGACGATGCGCATGGCTCAAAATCCTATTCGTTGACACATTGCAGACAATGCCACATCGTAACGATACCGCCTAGCACCGATGGAAAGAGTGGTTAATCAGTGGTTATCGCCGGTCGTCGTCGCGCCGCCCTTGCGCCGCCTGTTGACCGCAGTGAGACCGCAGTGAGACCGCAGTGTGCACCGATGGGAACAGTGGTTAATCACCTCTCTCCCTCTCCATCTACAGGCGGCATAAGGCTAGCGAGGTGCAAAAACACTGGGGCGCTGGCATGAGTGTGTGAGCGAATGTCAAACCGCTCGATTGCCGCCTGCATACCGCAGTCAACGCGATGCTTTATCTCGTTGTGTGACCAGTGATTGCTGCGGTCATCGCGCGGTGTGTGGCAATGCACGAGGCAAACGACGGATGGTGCCCGGTCGCAAAGAGCGGCCGAAGGGTGGTCGACGGGGGGATAGCGCGGCGGTTGAAAATCGATACCAGGAAATGCGGGTGCACCAAATTGGTCGTTAACCACTGTGTGCATAGGCCTATAGGAGACCCCCCCGACCTGTTCTGAGTACCGCAAGGACTGCCGGTGATGGCTACTGTATCTTAACCACTGTGCCCATCGTTACTACTGTATGTATGGAAGGGAGATGAGTGGGGTATACGGGTGGTAACTGGTTCACCCTTCCCCGCCACAGACCCTCACACCTCGGTAGCGCTAGCTACTGTGGTGTGGGTATGTGAGGACGGGCAGGGCGAGGACGTTAGG
>Ga0075019_10000229_pt1 | contig 32188 bp, 38 predicted proteins | sample ColStrG_CSR_2013_FD_71473 | JGI IMG/M metagenome (GOLD analysis project Ga0075019, IMG submission 71473) | Freshwater sediment microbial communities in response to fracking from Pennsylvania, USA - Cold Stream Run_MetaG_CSR_2013 | ecosystem: Environmental > Aquatic > Freshwater > Creek >...
ACTGTACAAGACGGCCTCGGGGTTTTGTTTTTTATTCCCGAAGAAACTCCATTTTATGTTGAAATGGGCGGTCAGCAAGGCGACACCGGAGAGATATTTTTTAATGGCACAAGTTACCCCATTAAAAATGTAGAAAAAATAGCTACAGGCGCCATTTTTCACGACTTAAAAGTACCTTGTTCTGATCTAGATATTGGCTGTGAAGTCGTCATTCGCATAGACAAGAACCGTCGCTCTTTAATCGAAGCCCATCACTCCGGCACCCACATCATGCACTGGGCCCTGCGCAAAGTGCTGGGCGACACCGTCGGCCAGAAAGGGTCCTACGTCGGACCGGACCGGCTCCGCTTCGACTTCTCCCACGGCGAAGCCATGAAGCTCGAGCAGATTCGGGAGGTGGAGCGGCTCGTGAATGAAAAAGTCGCCGCCAACGACCCCGTGCAGTGGAACGAAAAACCCTATGCGGAAGTGAAAGGCGATTCCAGCATCCTGCAGTTCTTCGGCGAGAAATACGGCGAACGCGTCCGTGTGGTGGATATCGGCGGTTACTCCAAAGAACTCTGCGGCGGCACGCACGTCCGAAATACCTCCGAGATCGGCACCTTCCGCATCGTTTCCGAAAGCGCCATCGCAGCGGGCGTGCGCCGCATCGAAGCCATCTCGGGCGAAGCCCTGCGGCCTTATTTAAAGGAACGTTTGCAACATCAAGAAGAGCGCCACACTCAACTTCTGGTCAAACTGCCTGCCTCAGCTTCTTCTGAAAAATGGACGACATTGGATTTCCAAAAAGACTTGGCCTCGCTATGGGATGACTATCAAGTCCGCGACTTGCAAATTTCAACTCTCGAAAATCAAATCAAGGAGCTGGAAAAAGAGCAGGCCAAGCTGCGCACAGCCGAACTGCAACGCAAAGCCGCCGAACTCGCCCCGCAATGGGCTGCCCAGGCCAAGACGGTCGGTGCCGTGCCTTTGCTGACCCTCGACATCGGTGAAGGCGATTCCGCTCTGCTCCAAGCCGCCATGGGCGAACTGAAAAAACATTTCAAAGGCGTGGCCGTGCTGGCCGCGACTTCTGCCGGAAAAGTTTCGGTGATCGCCTCGGTTTCGCCCGACTTCACAGCCAAAGTGCAGGCCGGGAAAATCATCCAAGCCATCGCACCGTTGGTGGGCGGCAAAGGCGGCGGCAAGCCGGACCTCGCCCAGGGCGGCGGCACGCAGCCGGAAAAAATTTCCGAAGCCCTGGCCCGGGTCAAAACACTGCTTTAACAGAGCGAACCAGCCCCGCGTTTATTGACAAGTGCGGCCTATGCAACCATAATGGTTGCATTATGGCTGCCATCACACTCAAGTCCCTGCCGGCAACATTGCACCGCACTCTCAAGGCCCGTGCCGCACGGCACAAACGCAGCTTGAATCAAGAGGTGATCGCCGTTCTTGAGGCGGCGGTCGCCCCCTCCGCTCCAGTGGATGTCGAGGCCCTGCTGGCCGCAACCCGGCAATTCCGGGATTCACTCAAATTCAAGGTGCAGCCCGGCGAAATTGACGCATTCAAACGCGAAGGCCGTGCGTGATTGTTGTTGATACCAATATTATAGCGTACCGCTGGCTGCCCGGACCTCGCAATGCCGAGGCTGATGCATTGGTCCGGCACGATTCTGTATGGGCGGCGCCGCTTTTATGGCGTTCTGAATTCCGCAACGTACTTGCCGGCTACATCCGCTCAGGCCGCTTATCCGCCATCGACGCGGAACGGGCCATGCATCATGCAGCAGCTTCGTTGCTGGGAGGGGAGCACGCAGTTGCGGACGATGCTGTGCTTGATCTGGTTGTGCGTTCGGCATGCTCTGCCTACGACTGCGAGTTTGCCGCGCTGGCAGAAGCGCTGGACTCGATTCTTGTCACGGAAGACAAAGCCCTGCTCAAAGCCTTTCCCAAGCTCTGTTGCTCGCTGACTCATGCAATCCAATACCGACTGAAAAAAACCTGACCCGTTTTTCTTTAAGGCTCTCATGTAATAACTTTGTTATTACATGGCCATCGAAACCAAAGTCCGGAAAATCGGCAATTCGCTCGGCATTGTACTGCCCAAGGAAGCTCTCAACGCGCTGAAATTGACAGAAGGCGCCACACTCTACCTGACCGAGGCGCCGGAAGGTGCCATGCGCATCACACCCGCGCAACCGGGCTTCGCTGAAAAAATGAACGTTGCCGACAACCTGGTGCAACGCTACCGCAACGCGCTCCGAGAACTGGCCAAATGAAAGAACCCATCTGGGTTGAGACGGAAGATTGCGTGGCTTTTCATGCGGAAATGCTTGCCCGCTTTGGCGGTTTGGACGGCATCCGCGATCATAACATGCTCCAATCCTCATTGTTCAGGGCACGGCAATTGCATGCCAACAGCCCTGCTTCAATGCCGGAATTAGCAGCCAGTTACGCGACCGGCATCATTAAAAATCGTCCATTTCTTGATGGCAACAAACGCACCGGATTCCTCGGTGCTGCCCTCTTTCTGGAAATCAATGGACTCCACTTCCACGCCCCTGAAGAGGAAGTTGTCGAACGTACCCTTGCCCTGGCTGCCGGTGCGATCAAGGAAAGCGACTACGCCCTGTGGCTGAAGCGCTCCTGCGACTGACGACTCCAACACTGGCAGCGCCTTGCATGCACATCTTGACATTTTATCTATAAGCATCATGATGACTTCGTGAGAACCACCTTGACGCTTGAGGCTGACGTGGCAGCAAAACTTTCCGATTGCACGGCCCTGCTCCGTCAACCCACCAAGGATGTCGTCAATGCCGCCCTCCGCATTGGCTTGGAAACGCTTTCCCAACCCATTCCATCCATACCCTACCAGACCCAGGCCCGCGCCTTGGGATTAAAGCCCGGCCTTTCTTACGACAACATTGCCGAATTAATCGCCTATGCCGATGGTGAGGACCACAAGTGATCCTCATCGACACAAACATACCGCTCTACACGGTCGATTCGGCATCTCCTTTTCATGATAAAGCCCGGTCTTGGTTTGATGAAAAATTATCCGACAACAGACCTGTTGCACTGAGCTGGACTGTGATTCATGGATTCATGCGCATCTCAACCCATCCACGAATTCTCACCCATCCCCTGAGCATCGATGAGGCCGCTGGCTATGTTGACAGCTGGCTGAAACAGCCCTGCGTCCGTGTACTCCAAACCTCCAGCGCTTATTGGGAAATCTACCGGAATCTGCTTCGGAAAACCCGCAGCACCGGAAATCTTGTTCCGGATGCCGCACTGGCCGCCCTCGCCATCGAACACGGCTGCACTTTGTACTCCACGGACACCGACTTTGCCCGGTTCCCTGATCTGAGATGGATCAACCCTTTGACTCCATAAAACCGAACCATTGCCGATGTCCGTTTTTTGTGTGGCTTCGCGAAATTTCACAGCTAAATTGGCAGCCTGTTCTCTGAAATATGAAAAAGAAGGTTTCACCCCCAAGGCGTTTTGACTCCATCGAGTCGGTCATCGCCGACGTACGCAAAGGCCGCCTGGTCATTCTGACCGATGACACCGACCGGGAAAACGAGGGCGACCTCATTCTGGCAGCCAGCAAAGTCACCCCTGCCGCGATTAATTTCATGGCCCGCTTCGGGCGCGGCCTGATCTGCGCCCCCATCACCCACGAACGCGCCGCCCGGCTCGGCCTCCAGCGCATGGTTTTGGAAAATCGTGAAAGTTTCCAGACCGACTACACCGTATCGGTCGATGCCGCACACGGCGTCACCACCGGCATCAGCGCGCATGATCGCGCCCATACCATCAAAATCCTGGCCAACCCCAAGTCCACGCCCAAGGATCTGACCCAGCCCGGACACGTGTTTCCACTGCGCGCCCGGGAAGGCGGCGTCCTGCAACGCGCCGGCCACACCGAAGCGGCAGCCGATCTGGCCCGCCTGGCCGGCTTTGATCCCTCCGCCGTGATTTGCGAAATCATGAAGGAGGACGGGCACATGGCCCGCCTGCCCGACCTGCTCACCTTTGCCAAAAAACACAAACTCAAAATCGCCACCATCCGGGACCTGATCGAATACCGGCGCAAAACAGAAAAGCTCATCGTCCGCGAGGAACTGGTGCAAATGCCCACCGACTACGGAATGTTTGACCTGTATCTCTACCGTTCCTCCATCGACCAGTCACACCACCTCGCCCTGGTCAAAGGGAAAATCGATTCCACTGCCGCGGTGCTGGTACGTGTGCATAGCGAATGCCTGACCGGCGATGTCTTCGGCTCGCGCCGTTGCGACTGCGGCAACCAGCTCCACGATGCCCTGCGCATGATCGAGAGCGAAGGCAGCGGTGTATTGGTGTACATGCGTCAGGAAGGACGCGGCATCGGGTTGCCCGCCAAAATCCACGCCTACAAACTTCAGGAACAGGGCTATGATACGGTGGAAGCCAACACCAAACTCGGCTTCGCTGCCGACCTCCGCGAATACGGCATCGGCGCGCAGATTCTGCACGATCTGGGCGTGCGCAAAATGCGCATCATGACCAACAATCCCAAAAAAGTTGTCGGACTTGCGGGCTACGGTCTGGAGTTGGTGGGACAGGTGCCCATCCGCACCAAGCCCAACCCACACAATAAAAAATATCTGAACACCAAACGCACCAAAATGGGACATAGCCTGTGAAAAAACGCGTCGGCATCGTTGTCAGTTCCTTCAATCCCGAATACACCGGCAGCCTGCTCAAGCATTGTCTGGAACGTCTGGGCGGTCTGCCCAGCACGGTGGTGCGGGTGCCGGGTGCCTTCGAAATCCCGCTGGCCGTACAAAAATTGCTGCGCGACAAATCCATCGGCGCCGTCATCGCCCTGGGCGTGATCTGGCAGGGTCACACCGCCCATTCCGACCTTATCGGCGAGGCCGTCACACGAGCGCTCATGAACCTGATGCTGCAATTTGAAAAGCCTGTCATCCACCAGGTCCTGATGGTCAAAAATGAAAAACAGGCGCGCGAACGCTGCCTGGAAAAAAAATTGAACCGCGGCACGGAAGCCGCCGATGCGGTGCGCTTGCTCCTGGCCACCGGCAAACCAGGAGGAAAACCGTAATGGGCAAGCGACGCGATGCACGCCTGCTGGCCGTGCAATTCCTCTACCAGCACGAAGTCGGAGCCAAACAGGACCCTCAGGAAATCCTGCCCCTGTTCTGGAACACCACCGAAGCCAAAGCAGATTTGCAAAAACTGGCCCAACCCGCCATCGAAGGCGTGCTGGCACATTACGATGAACTCAACGGAATCATCACGCGCTACGCCCAGAATTGGGGATTGGACCGCATGGCTGCACTGGACCGGAACATCCTGCGCCTGGCTCTTTACGAAATGCATTTCTGCCCCGACATCCCGCCGGTGGTCTCAATCAACGAGGCCATCGAAATCGCCAAGCAGCTCAGCACCGAGGATTCGGGAAAGTTTGTCAACGGCATCCTTGACCGCGCCATCCAGGATCTGACCCGTTCGGCCCGCGAACCGGCCCCATCCCCCAAATCCACCGCAACCTGAATCCATGCTGTCGGTCTTCAAAAAATGGGCGGCCCGCATTCAGGGCGGGACAGTCGATTGGGATGAACTCGAAGCCACCCTCATCCAATCCGATCTCGGCCTGACCCTGAGCGGAAAAATCATCACCCGTCTCAAGGGCGAAGCGCTCAATGCCGAAACCATTCGTGAAGCCGCCATCTCCGCCATTGGCGAACTCTGGCCCGCCGTCATCCGCACCCCGCAGCCCCGCCACGGCCAGCCCGAAGTCTGGCTCATCGTCGGCGTGAACGGGGCCGGCAAAACCACCACCCTGGCCAAGCTCGCCCACCGTTATCAACAGGCCGGACTGCGCGTCCATATGGTGGGAGCCGACACCTTCCGCGCCGCCGCCGTGGAGCAATTAAAAATCTGGGCCGACCGGCTCGGCTGTGGATTCAGCGGCGGACGGGAAAACGGTGATCCCGCCGCTGCGGCTTATGAGGGCCTGGTGGCGGCCGAAGCCGCCCGGGCCGACCTCATCCTGATCGATACGGCCGGACGCCTGCATAACAAGGAAAACCTCCTGCGCGAGTTGGAAAAGGTGAAGCGCGTCATCGGCAAGAAATTTCCCGGCGCGCCTCACGAAATCCTGCTGGTGCTGGATGGCACCAACGGGGGGAATGCGCTCGACCAGGCCAGACAGTTCCATTCCTTTTTGGAAATCACCGGCTTGATTGCCACCAAGCTGGACAGTTCGTCCAAGGGCGGGGCACTGGCCGCCATCAAGGCCGAGACCGGTCTCGACCCGCTTTTTCTCGGTCTTGGCGAAGGCCTTGAGGATCTCAAACCTTTCGATCCCAAAAATTACATCGAACGGTTTTTTTAAAAATCGATCGGAGAATTTTCAGGTCTTTTCCCAGGAACTGAAAACTGTCGCCTCAACAAAATCAGAGGCATTTCGCGTAACCACGGTCATGTCCCTGTGCAGGGCCGTGGCTTCAATCAAGCTGTCCAAAACGGGTAAACGGCGATCCCGGACCTGCCATGATGCGGTCAACACGGCCCAACGCCGCGACACGGCAAGATCAAAACCCAGGATATGGCCTTCAAGGCTTTCCAAAAGATCTTCATACCCGGCGCGCAATCTTTTCTTCTTGCTGCCGGAGGGCAGCAATTCGATGCCACGCTCAATTTCACCCATCGTAATAAGGCTGAGAAAACAACTCTCCTCATGCCCTTGCAACCATTTTAAAACGTCCGGATTCGGAATTTGCCGCATGGTTTCCGAAACGGTCTTGGTGTCCAAGAGATAGTTCACAAGTCGATGTCACGAAGCCATTCATCTCTGCGCCGCAGTTCCAGACCTTGCAAGGCCCTTAAAGAACCCACCAGACTTTTCCGGGACGGGTCACGCAAGCGTTTGAGAAGGATCTCACCCGTGCCGGAACTCAGCACGCTGAACCGATCCCCCACCCGCAAGCCCTGCTGGGTCCGGACCTGAAGAGGGATGATAATTTGTCCCTTGGCTGAAAGAGTGGTGGTCACAAAAGTAAGATGGTCTTACCGCGGTGAAAATCAAGGCCGTTGCCGGGGAAGCGTGCTGCGCTTCCAGAAGTGGTTTTATATCACCGCCGGTTTGCCGCGGACTTTTTGCGGGTCGGATTCCGCCGCATAATCCACACCCGGCAGACCGAACCCGAACAGCTTGAGAAATTCCTTTTGATACCCTTCGTAGTCGGTGACACTTTTCAGATTTTCCGTCGTAACGGTGGGCCAGATCTTCTGCACCGCCGCCTGCACCTCGGGCCGCATTTCCCAGTCATCCAGACGGATGCGCCCGGCCTCGTCCAGTTGCAGGCTGGCTCCGTTGTAAAGTCGTTCCGCAAAAAGGCGCTGGACCTGTTCAATGCATCCTTCATGCGTGCCTTTTTCCTTCATCAATTTGTACAACAGCGAAATGTACAGCGGCACCACCGGGATGGCTGAGCTGGCCTGGGTCACGAGAGCCTTGTTGACCGACACATAGGCTCCGCCGCCCCCGGGGGAAAGCCGCGCGTGCAGACGATGGGCGGTGGCTTCCAGATGTTCCTTGGCCCTGCCGATGGTGCCGTTGCGATACACCGGGAAAGTCAGTTCCGGCCCGATATAGGAATAGGCCACCGTCACGGCATTGGAGGCCAGAACGCCGGCTTTTTCCAGTTCATCGATCCACCATTGCCAATCCTCGCCCCCCATCACAGCTATGGTGTCCGTCACATCCTGGTCGCTGGCCGGTGCGATGGTGATGTCAAAAACCTCCTCCTTGTCCGTGTCAAGGCTGCGCGCCGAGTAGGGAACGCCGATGGGTTTCAGACAGGATTTGGCCGTGTGTCCCGTGCGCGGGTTGGTCCGGCGCGGTGAAGCCAGGCTGTAAACCACCATGTCCACCGAACCCAGATCCTTTTTGATCAGTTCAATGGTTTGTTTTTTGATCTCATCGGAAAACGCGTCGCCATTCAAGCTGCGTGCATAAAGCCCGGCGGCATGGGCTTCCTGCTCGAAAGCCACGGAATTGTACCAGCCGGCACTGCCCGTTTTGTCCGCCTCAGCCGGTTTTTCAAAAAACAAACCGATGGTGGCCGCCCCGCTGCCGAAGGCGGCTGTGATGCGTGAAGCCAGTCCGTAACCCGTGGAAGACCCGATCACGAGCACTTTTTTCGGGCCTCCGGAAATCGCCCCCTTGCTCTTGACGTGGGCTATCTGCTCCCGCACATGGGCGGAACATCCTTCAGGATGCGCCGTGACACAGATGAAGCCTCGGATCTTGGGTTGGATGATCATGCCTCTAAAGTGGTGAAAGCTTTTCCCGAGTCGAGCAAAAAACCATTTGTCAGGCAGGGTTTTACAAATACGCCTCCCCACGTATAGTTTCCCTGCTGTGACTGACGAACACTGGATGCGACTGGCCTTGGATCTCGCCCGCAAGGGTTTGGGCCGCACCAGCCCCAATCCCTGTGTCGGCGCCATCCTCGTCAAATCCGGCAAAATCCTCGGGCAAGGCTGGCACAAAAAAGCCGGCGGCCCGCATGCCGAGATTGCCGCCATCCGTCAGGCGCGGCGCCGGGGCCATCGCCTGCGCGGCGCCACTTTGTATGTCACACTCGAACCCTGCTGCACCCACGGCCGCACCCCGCCCTGCACCGAGGCCATTCTGCGCGAGGGCCTGGCCCGCGTGGTGGTGGGCTGCTCCGATCCCAATCCGAAACATTCCGGACGCGCCTTCAAAATCCTGCGCCGGGCCGGAGTAAATGTCACACACGGTGTGCTCAAAAATGAAGCCACCCGACTGAACCGCTCCTTCAACCACTGGATACGCACCGGCCAACCCTGGGTGCTGGCCAAGGCCGCTCTCACGCTTGACGGCTTTCTGGCCCTGCCCCCCGGACAAGGGCGCTGGATCACCGGCCCCGCCGCGCGGCGTGACGTACATCTTTTGCGCTCACACTCCGACGCCATCCTGATCGGCGCCGGAACCGCACGAATCGACAACCCACGCCTGACCGTGCGCGGCATCAAAAATGCCCGGCAACCGTTGCGCGTCATTGTCACCCGCAGCGGCAAACTCCCCCGCTCGCTGCACCTGCTGCGCGACGCCCGCCGTCACGAAACCGTGGTTTTCAAAAAACAAACCTGGCCCCGCATCCTTTCGGAACTCGGCCGACGCGGCGTCACGCAACTCCTGGTGGAAGGGGGCGCGCAGGTCTTCCGCGATCTCGCCCGCAAAAAACTCATCCACGAAGTCGCCCTGTATTATGCACCAAAAATTCTACCCGAAGGTCAGCCCGACCGGGAATTCCTGCCCCGGGCGGCTTTCCTCACCGCCCTGCGCCTGCAAAAACCGAGGCTGGAATATTGTGGCCGGGACCTTAAACTGACCGGCTGGGTCAAACAGGATTGATTTATGTTCAGTGGAATTGTTGAAGAAACCGGCCTTGTACAAAACCTCGAGCGCAACCCCGGGCTCTGCCGCCTTACCATCCAGGCCGGCCTCGCCGCCACCGGCGTCAAACCGGGCGACAGTATTGCCAACAACGGCTGCTGCCTGACAGTGACCCGCATCAACGGCAACCATTTGACTTTCGACCTCCTCGAAGAAACCCTGCGCTGCACCAATCTGGGAGATGTCACCCCCGGACGCTCCGTCAATCTGGAGCGTTCCCTGCAGCTCAGCGATCGCATTGGCGGCCACTTTGTCACCGGTCATGTGGACGGGCTCGGCACCATCACACGCTGGGAAAGGGAGGGCAAGGATTACGTCCTGGAAGTCGAGGTTCCCGACGGCATGGAACGCTATCTGGTCCCCAAGGGCTGCATCGCCATCGACGGCATCAGCCTCACGGTCGGTGCCGTGACTGGCCGGCGTTTCAACGTCTGGATCATCCCGCACACCTGGGAAATCACCGCCCTGCGCGAGAGACAGCCGGGCGACCGCGTCAACCTCGAGTTCGATCTGCTGGCCAAATACACGGAAAAACTGCTGGCCGGGAAAAAATCCTAGCCCGCAGCCTTTTCGTCAGTTACGATTCCCCCATGTTTCCCGCCTTGGAACAACTCCTCGTCATGCAGGAACGCGATATCCGCCTGCAACGCGCCCAGAATGAACTGATCCAAATCCCCGCCGAGGAAAAGCAAATTGCCGACAAACTGACCCTGCAATCGCGCGATTTTGAAAATCTGAAGCTCAAGGCCCGGCAGATCGAAAGCGACCGCAAGCAGCTCGAGTTGCAGGTCAAATCAAAGGAAGAATCGATCAAAAAATATCAGGTCCAACAATTCCAAACCAAAAAGAATGAGGAATTCCAGGCGCTCAGCCATGAGATGGAACGGGCCAAGCAGGAAATCGACGAATTGGAATCCCGCGAGCTTGAATTGATGGACCAATACGACGAAGCCCAGAAAGCCGTCCAGGGCGAGGGCGTCAAGGTCAAGGAATACGAAGGGGCCGCCAACCGTCGGCGCGAGGAACTACAGAAGAAAAAAGTCCAGGTGGAGCAAAACGCCGCCGAATTGAAGGTGGAAATCGCCGCCCTCGAAAAAGACATCGATCCGGCCAATCTCACCCGCTACCGCCGCATTTTACAAAGCAAAGGGGATGTTGCCATCGTCCCGCTCGAACACGGGACCAACTGCGGCGGCTGCCACATGAAAGTCACCCAGCAAACCGCCCTCACCGCCAAAGGGGGTCAGCATCTGGTCCAGTGCGACAATTGCGGACGCCTCATTTACTGGGTGGTCTGAGCCCGCAGCTCCCTCAGAGCCGGCAGGTTGTTTATTATTTCTATTGCGTTGGAGGGGTTCCTTTTGCATCACTTTTGAATGCCTGTGACTTTTCAGACCACCATTGAACGCGAAGCCAGCCTCCAAGGCTCGACCCTGCACACCGGAAACAAGGTCCGTATCACCCTGAAACCGGCCGAAGCGGACACGGGCTACGTCTTCAAACGCATCGACCTGCCCGACGCCCCGACCATCTCCGCCGCCGTGGAACTGGTCAAACAGGTGGAGCGCGCCACCACCATCAGCGAGGGGGCGGTCAAAATCCACACCGTGGAGCATCTGCTTTCCGCCCTGCGCGGCCTGGGTATCGACAATGTTCTGATCGAAATGGACAGCAACGAACCACCCATCGGTGACGGCAGCGCCGACCTCTTCGTGCAGTTGATCGACAAGGCCGGAAAAAAAGAACTGACCGTGCCCCGCACCTACTTCGAACTGCGCGAGCCGCTCTATGTTTACGGCAAGGATGACTCCTACATGATCGCACTGCCGCACGACGGCTACAAAGTCACCTGCACCAATGCCAATCACACCGGCTTTTTCACCCAGTTCCAGACTGTGGATCTCACCGCGGAATCGTACCGCACGGAAATTTCCAAGGCCCGCACCTTCGTCTTCTACGAGGAAGTGCAGCCCCTGCTGGAAAAGGGATTGATTCAGGGCGGCAGCCTGGAGAACGCCATTGTCATCCGCGGGGAAAGTGTTCTGAGCAAGGATCCCCTGCGCTACCAGAATGAATTTGTCCGGCACAAGATCCTGGACATCATCGGCGACCTCACGCTTTGTCCCGTGCACATCAAGGCCCATATCATCGCCGCCAAACCCAGCCACGGCCTCAATGTGGAAATGGCCAAGGCCCTGACCAAGGCCTACAAACGCTACCTCAGCCAGCTCATGCCGGTGGAATACATCCCGGTCGGAGAGGGCGCTCTCGACATCAACGAGGTCATGCACATCCTGCCGCACCGTTATCCCTTCCTCATGGTGGACCGCATCCTCAAATTCGAGGGCGAGACCCGCGCCACCGGTTGCAAGGCTGTCACCATCAATGAGCCGTTCTTTCAGGGCCACTTCCCCAACCACCCCGTCATGCCCGGCGTGCTGCAGCTCGAGGCCATGGCCCAGGTCGCCAGCATCCTCATGCTGCGCCGCTCCGAAAACGCCGGTCGTATCGGCTTTTTCATGAGCGCCGACAACGTCAAGTTCCGCAAACCGGTGCTGCCCGGCGACACCCTCATCATCCAGGTCGAGCTGACCAAGTCCCGCGGCAAGATCGGCAAGGCCGTCGCCCAATGCACCGTCAGCGGTGAACTCGTTTCGGAAGGGGAACTCAGTTTCGTCATCGCCTGATTTCAGCCATGCCCATCCATCCGACAGCCCTCATCTCGCCCCAGGCCAGGCTTGCCTCCACTGTCGAGGTCGGGCCTTATTGCGTGATCGGGCCCGATGTGGAACTGGGCGAAGGCTGCCGCCTGATGAATCACGTCAGCCTCCAGGGACCGTCGCGCTTCGGCCAAAACAATCTTTTCCACCCGTTCTGCTCCATCGGCGGAAAAACCCAGGATCTCAAATACACCGGTGAACCCACTTACCTGGAAGTCGGTGATCATAACGAGTTCCGGGAATTTACCAGCGTGAACCGCGGCACCGCTCCCGGCGAAAAAACCATCATTGGTCACCACAACCTGTTCCTGACCTACAGCCATGTGGCCCACAACTGCGTCATGGGCAACCACTGCATTCTTTCCAACAACGGCACCCTCGGCGGTCATGTCATCGTGGAGGATTACGCCATCATCAGCGGCCTGGCTGCCGCCCACCAGTTTTGCCGCATCGGCCAACACGCCCTCATCGGCGGCTGCACCAAGATCGTTCAGGACGTGCCGCCTTTTTTCATCGCTGATGGCAATCCCGCCATCGTGCGCGCCGTCAACGATGTCGGCCTGCTACGCCGCGGCTACAGCAAGGAACAAATCAGCGTGCTGCGCAAAGCCCTGCGGCTTTTGTACGATCCGCAGCGCAACACCAGCCAGGCCCTCACCGTTTTGGAATCGGAACTGGGCACGCATCCCGAGGTACAGATCATTCTGAACTTCATCCGCGCCAGCCAGCGCGGCATTGTCCGATAAAGCAAGAGATTCCCTCACCGCGTGGCGGCCGTTTCCGGACTTTCCACACTGGCCACCAGATGCTGCTGCCTCAGACCGGCCACGCGACCGAGATTGCCGTTGCAGTCCACCGCGCGCAGGGCGATTTCCTCAGGCCGACCCCCGCTCAGCGGCAGGTTGTGACGGCAACTGTCCCCGGCCAGAATCCGGGTCTTCCAGCCTTCCTCGTTGCGCACCTGCAAAACCCAGCGCGTCGGGGCATGCTCAGTGGTCGGCAACTTCCAATCCACCCTCAGCATTCCGTCCTCCTCGCGGGCCTGCAAAGCCGGATGGGGCAACGCTTCCTTCCCCAGCCAGGGATAGGCTGGTATCAGAGCCGGACTGTCGAACATTTGTTTCTTCAGCAGGTCGGAAACGGAGCGGCGATTTTGCACCAGGTTTTTCATGCTCCAGTGGATGTGCCCGGCCGATTCCGGTTGCGCTCGCGTCAGTTTGATTTCGTCCAGAATCTCCCGGGCCGGCCGGTCCGGCCCCACCCGCTCCGTGGCAATGCCGGGCCAGAGGTTGCGCCCCAGAATGTTCTGCCGCCGCCACCAATTCAAGAGCCGGGGAAAGGACTGCTGCGGCGAGTCTATCGTCCAATACAATTGTGGCGAAAAATAATCCACCCAACCGCGCTGCAGCCAGAGCCGGGAGTCGGCATAAATGTCATCGCAAGAATCTACATAGGCCATGGTGTTTTCCGGCACGCGCGGCTTCCAGATGCCGAAGGGGCTGACGCCGAATTTCATCGAAGGCTTCACCTTTTTGATCGCCACGTAAAGTCCCGAGACAAACTCGTTCACGTTCTGCTGGCGCCATTTGCTGCGACTGAGGCCGCCTCCCCCCGCGCGGTAGCGTTTCCATGAGGCATCGTCGGGAAAGGAAAGTTTTTCCCCATGCGACTTAACCGGATAGGGATAGAAATAATCATCCAGGTGGATTCCATCCACATCGTAACGCCGCACCACATCGACAATGACCTCAATGGCGTAATCACGCGACTCCGGATCGCCCGGGTCCAGCCATTTCAACGTGCCGTAGTCCAGCACCAGATCCGGCCGACGCCGGCTGATATGATCCGGGCTCACCCGAATCGACTTGTCACAGATGGCCCGGAACGGATTGAACCAGGCATGCAGATCCAGGCCGCGCTTGTGCGCCTCCGTCACGGCAAAGGCCAGCGGGTCATAAAAAGGTTTCGGCGCCTGCCCCATGTGCCCCGTCAAATAATAAGACCAGGGATCCAGCTTGGATTCATAAAGGGCATCTGCGGAATCGCGCACTTGGAAAATAATCGCATTCAAACCCAACGCCACCGCCTGGTCCAGGAGCGTGATGAGCTCTTTCTTTTGCTCGGCCACCGGCAAACCCGGCCGGGAAGGCCAGTCAATGTTGTACACCGAAGCCACCCAGACCCCGCGGAACTCGCGCACCGGCGGAGGCGGCTGCACCGGGGCGGAGACATAACCGGCTCCGTGCGCCGGAAGCGCTGTCAGAAACAGTCCGGCCGCCAGCAGGCCGCAGACTCCGGTAATTAATTTTTCAGGACGTTCCATTATGCTGCGTTATAACCGACTCCGCTAGTGTCACAAGACCTCCGCTCAGGTCGAGCAGATTTTCATGACCGGCCCCCAGGCGGTACTGCCGTCCACTTCTGTGAATCGTTGATTTTCCCGTCTTTATCTCGAATCCGGCAAACTTATTGCTTCTCTCAAATGGGACAGGTTATACTCCTGAAAATCTCAGCAGGAACCAACATCATGCCGGAAACAGCCAAAATTGTCATCGCCGACAAAACCCACCAGTACCCGGTCATCACCGGCTCGGAAGGCGAAAAGGCCATCGATATCCGTGAGCTGCGCAAAGACACCGGCTACATTGCCTACGACGACGGTTACGGCAATACCGGCTCCTGCGAGAGCAGCATCACCTTCATCGACGGGGAAATTGGCATCCTGCGCTACCGGGGCTACGACATCGAGGAACTGGCCGAGCACTCCAATTTTCTGGAGGTTGCCTATCTGATCATTTACGGTGATCTGCCCAGTGCCCCCCAATTGCAGCATTTCCGCGCGCTCGTTCTGGGTAATGCCGCCATCCACCAGGGCATGTTCCATTTCTTCGAGGGTTTCCCCACCAACTCCCATCCCATGGCCATGCTCTCGGCCATGCTCAATTCCCTCGGTTGTTACTACCCGGAAATGGCCAGCAACAACCGTGAGCACGATCTGGAACACTTTGACGAGGCGGCGGCCATATTGATTTCCAAGGTGCGCACGCTCGCTGCCATGTCCTACCGCATGAAAATGGGTCGGCCCTTCATCCATCCCAAATTCCAGCTTTCCTACTGCTCCAACTTCCTGCACATGATGTTCTCCGACCCCTATGCCGAGTACATCGCCCGCTCCGAAGTGGACCGGGCCCTCAATCTCATTCTTCTTCTCCATGCCGATCACGAGCAAAACTGCAGCACCTCCACCGTGCGCATGGTCGCCTCCGGCGGGGCCAATCTTTTCGCCTCCGTCTCGGCCGGCGTCTGCGCCCTCTGGGGACCCGCGCACGGCGGCGCCAACATGGCTGTATTGCAGATGCTGGATCAAATCCACCAGGAGGGGGACGACGGCACCAAGTTCATCGAAGCCGCCAAGAGCGGCGCGCGCGACAAGCGCCTGATGGGTTTCGGTCACCGCGTGTACAAAAATTACGATCCACGCGCCAAAATCCTCAAGGAAACCTCCCGGAAGGTGCTGGCCAATCTGGGCAAGAGCGATCCCCTGCTCGACATCGCCCTCAAGCTGGAACAAGCCGCCACCCATGAGGAATATTTCCTCGCCCGCAAACTCTATCCCAACGTCGATTTCTACAGCGGCATCATCATGCGCGCCATCGGCATCCCCATTGACATGTTCACGGTCATGTTTGCCATCGGCCGCATGCCGGGCTGGATCGCCCACTGGCGTGAACTGGCCGCCGCCAAGTCCCCCATTCACCGGCCGCGCCAGATTTATACCGGTCCGACCCGGCGTGCGTTCAAGCCGCTTGACCAGCGCTCTTGAGCCGGGCCATGAAAATAAATAAGGAACCCACTGCTTTCCAAGAGCGGGTTTATGCGGCCCTGCGCCGCATCCCGCGGGGCCGCGTCATCACCTACGCCCGCCTGGCCCGGACACTGGCCTGCCGCTCACCCCGCGCCGTCGGTCAGGCCCTGCGCTGCAATCCCTTTGCACCGTCAGTCCCCTGCCATCGCGTCATCTCCTCCAACCTGACCCCCGGCGGCTACCAGGGAAAAACGTCCGGGGCGCAATTGCGCCGGAAACTGGCGTTGCTCAAAGCTGAAGGCGTGCTCTTCACCGGCAATCGCCTGGCCGATCCTCGGCAATTGCTCGGGAAGTGACACACTTTTCCCCATAACCCCCCTATCCGTACGGTTGATACTTGCGGTATCCCGGTAAAAGACTAGGTTGACGTTCTGTCATGGATAAAAAAACCATCCTGCTTTTGACCGCCTTCGGCATCATCGGAGGCTGTGTGGCCTTTTCTGTCAAACGCCACCACGACCTCAAAAAAATCCACGCCCTGCGCGCCAGCCTGCGGCCCCAGTTCAAAAACGGCTGTTACTTGGTCAAAATCATCGGCGGCCCCAAATGGGCCATCGGCGAATACGGCACCTTTGAAGCCGGGGGCAATCGCCTGCTCATCGAAGGCGAGGACTTTGACGCCACCTCGTTTGAATTCATTCTGGCCTGATTTTGTTGCGTAAGTTTCTCTGCGGATTTTTCTACAAAACCGCGCTCTTCCGCACCATGCGCAGCACCGACTCCTCCTGCGTGTAATCACTGACCCGATCCAACGGCACCCAGGCCAGGGCGTGGGATTCCGTGCTCACCGTCAACGGCTGCCGACTGTCCGCCAGAAAGCAAAACCGCATGTCAAAATGCCAGTGTCCGGGATCTTCCCGGCGCTCTGGAATCCAATGCACATCCACGTCGAAAATACCGTCCCCCAACGACCGCAGACCGGTCAGGCCGGTTTCTTCCTCCGCCTCCCGCCGGGCCACCCGTTGCAAATCCAAATCGCCGTCGGCATGCCCCCCCGGCTGCAGCCAGCGGTCCAGTTTGGCATGATGCAACAACAAAACCTTTCGCGTGCTCAGATCCAGAATCCAGGCCGAACCGGTCAGGTGCCCCTCGCACGTCGAGCGTTCGCCACAGGCCGGTTCCCGCTCCACAAACCGGGTGATGCGTTCCAGCATGGCGGCCTCCTGCGCATCAACCACGGCGTGCCCGCGCAACAATTCCAGAATGGGTTCACGATCCCTCATGCGGCAACGGCTCAAAACGGTCCCGGCTGCGCTCGGCACAGGCCGCGATCAATTCCGCAAGCAACGGCGGGGCTCCCGCCCGGCCCGCCACCGTTTCCAGATGAAGCAGGGCGCGCGGAATGTGCTTCAAAAAGGCGGGCTTGCCCTTTTTCAATCCAAGAAATCCATAAGCGCCCAGAGCCTGCATGATCCGCTGCATACCCGCTGCCAGATAAGATTCATGGAAGGCCTCGTAGGATTCCACCACCACGCCCAGTGAAAAATAAAACTTCAGCAGTTCCTCCTGCTCCGCCCCGCTGAGATTGACATAGGGATCCATCAACAGCGAAGCCAGGTCATAATGCAAAACCCCCCGGCGCATGCCTTGAAAGTCGATCAGGTATGGCCGTCCTTCCTTCAACATGATGTTTTGCGATTGAAAATCGCGGTGCACCAGGGCGGTGGCCTCTCGCGCCAGCACGGCGGCACGGCGTGCAAGTGCCGCCTCCAGTTCGGCCAGCGCCGTTTCCGGCCATTCCAAACCGCAGGCGCCCCGGACAAATTCATTGTAAAAATAGGCTCGTTCCCAAGCGTACAATTTTTCGTCGAAGCCCGGCATGAGTTTGATGCCCCCCCGCTCCGCCGCCGCCAGACCGTGACGGTGCATCAGGGAAACCTGTTCCAGGGCCTGTTGATACAAATCGCGGCGGGGCTCCCACGGGTCGTTGCGCCGGGCATGCAAATCCTCGGAGCCCAGATCCTCCAGCCAAATGCGGCGGGCCGCATCCTCCCGGGCCCGCAAAGCCGGCACCGCCACGCCCAAGCCCTGCAAAAATTCCGCCAGATCGGCATAAAGCGCATTTTCCGGCCGCTCCGTACCATACTCGACCAAAATACAGCACGCGCCGCTGACGGTGCGGATCCGGTAAAAATGACGGTCAGACCCCCCCCGCAGAATGGCTTCCAGCTTCAATTCCACGCCCGGGTCCAACGCCAACGCCCGCCGCGTGGCTGCTTTTAATGCTTCCAAATTCGTTCCGTCCGACATTTACAGTTTTATTTCAGGGTGTAATTGCGTAAGAGTGATGCCGATTTGAAAAAAGTCACGACCGCTTTTGTTCTGGGTGCGGGTTTGGGAACCCGCCTGCGCCCCCTGACCAACACCTGTCCCAAGCCCCTGCTGCCGGTGCGGGGCCGACCCATGATCACGCATGCCTTCGACCATCTCATTGATGCCGGCATCCGCCGCCTCCTCGTCAACACGCATCACTGCGCGGAGCGCTATACCGAGGCTTTCCCCGAAGGCCACTGGCGCGGTGTACCGCTGGTTTTCCGCCATGAACCGGTACTGCTGGAAACCGGTGGCGGCATTAAAAATATCGAGGATCTACTCGCTCCGGACGAGCCCCTGCTGGTTTATAACGGTGATGTCTGGAGCAGTCTGCCCCTGCCTCAATTGCTGGATTTTCATGCTGCACAGCACGCCGAAGTTTCCCTGGCCCTGCGTTCCACCGGTGGCCCGCTGCACATCCGTCTGGGGGCGGATGGACGGATCTGCGATATCCGCAGCAGCCTCGGCCAGACAGCGGGTCGCGACTGCCTTTTCAGTGGCATTTACATCGTCGAACCCGCCTTCCGGGCCCGTTTCAAGCCTGAGGAAAAAATTTCCGTCATCCCCGTTTTTCTCGACATGATCCGGCAGGGCCGGGCCCCGCACGGCATCGTTCTTGATGAGGGCGAATGGTCGGATCTGGGCACTCTGGAGGAATACCAAAAACTATGCGCCTGATCTTTCTCCTGCTGCTGACCGGCTGCTTCACCCTCACGGCCTTCGGCCAAAACGAATCGCTCCATCTCACCCGGGCCCAGGCGGGGGAAGTCGGTTTGCGCATCTGGAAAAATGAATGCGACGGCACGGTTGAAGGCCTGACCTCATGGAATGAGGGCGAAGCCTTTCCCTCACTCGGCATCGGCCATTTTATTTGGTACCCGGAAGGCCGGCCCGGCCCCTTTGAGGAAAGTTTTCCCGAATTGCTCGCTTACATGAAATTGCGCGGCATCGCCCTGCCGGTTCTTTTGCAACACAACCCGCACTGCCCTTGGAAAAACAGCCGTGAATATTTCGCCCCGGCCAATCACGAAAATCTGCGCCTCCTGCAACAATTTCTCAGCCGCACCGTGGACATCCAGGCACAGTTCGCGGCGCAACGACTGGAAAACGCCCTGCCGAAAATGCTGGCCACCCTGCCCGTCGCAGAAGCGTCCGTCATCCGCAAGCGATTTTACGCCGTGGCCGCCACGCCCAATGGCATCTACGCCCTGATGGATTATGTGAACTTCAAGGGCGAGGGCGTGAAGCTGACCGAACGTTATCAAGGCCAGGGCTGGGGCCTGCTGCAGGTTCTGCAGGGGATGAAACCCAACAGCGGCCCGGCCTCCCGGGAATTTTCCGCTTCGGCCATCCGTGTGCTAACCCGGCGCGTGGCACTTTCCCCTCCGGAACGCGGGGAAAAACGCTGGTTGGACGGCTGGACAATGCGTTGCCGGAGCTACGGTGAATAATTTTCCCCCCATGGCCTTGTCTTTCCCTGGCCGGACAGCCTCCGCGCCATTGCCAGTTTTTTCATTCCCTGATGGGGAGTTTGTGGGCTGGCCTTTGGCGCCTGCGATGTTTAACATGGGCAGCCGTGAAAGAAGTAAGCCTACTTGCCACTCTGCTCCTGCTGGCGGGCTGCGCCCACAGCCCTGACTCCGGTGAAACAGATCCCGTCGGCAGAGCCATTGAACATGAAATGACCAGCCCACCTCCGCCCGACCCCCTGGGCTCTGTCATCGAAGGGCAGATGAAATAATTTATGAACCCCTCCCAACTCCTCCTGGCCCTGCTGCTCCTCACGGCGCCGGCCTTCGCGTCCACACCCGTCTTGGAAGCTTCCGGAGCCAAAGTGCGACTGTTGGCCGGTGGTTTCCGATTTACCGAAGGCCCGGCCTGCGACCGCGACGGAAATGTTTATTTCTGCGACATCCCGAACAACCGCATCAACGTCTGGAAATGGACGGGTGACTTGTCCCTGCACCGGGATAACAGCGGGGGCGCCAATGGCATGCATTTCGATGCCGACGGCAGTCTGGTCATCTGCGAAAGCGGCAACCGCCGCGTCACACGGGAAAACAGCCAGGGCCAGATCACGGTGCTGGCCGATAAATTCGAAGGCAAACGTCTCAACAGCCCCAACGACCTGTGGATCAGTCCGACTGGCGGTATTTATTTCAGCGATCCGCGTTATGGCAAGGCGGACGATCTCGAACTGCCGACCATGCAGGTGTATTATCTGCCACCCGGTGGCAAGCCCCTGCGCTGCGTGACCACGGATTTGAAACGGCCCAACGGACTGGTCGGTACCCCCGACGGGAAAAAACTCTACATCGCCGACGAGGGCGCGGGCAAGGTCTGGTCTTATGACATCGCCAGGGACGGCAGCCTGCGCAACCAGGAATTGTTCGTGGAACAAGCCTGCGATGGCATGACCCTCGATGAACTGGGCAATGTCTATCTGGCCTGCAACAAAGTGCTGATCTACTCCCCGACCGGACAGCTCCTGGAACAAATCCCCTTTCCAGAACAACCCAGCAATCTGGTCTTCGGCGGCAAGGATCGCAAAACCCTTTATGTCACCGCCCGCAGTTCGCTCTACAGCCTGGACATGAGCGTGGCCGGAGCCCATCCCCCGGAGCCTGCCAAAACCACCCCCGTCAAAAATCCTGTGCCTTGACCATGGTTACCATCGCCACCTTCCCGGATCTTTCTGCAGCCTACATGCTCAAAGCCAAGCTGGAGTCAGAAAACATTCCCGCCTTTATTCCGGATGAGTCAACCGTACTGATGGACTGGGCTTTGATCAACGCCATCGGCGGCATCCGCGTCCAGGTTCCGGATGAGCATGCAGAACAGGCCCGGCAACTGATCGCAGATTACAAACAACCGGGATGACCTTGACCCCGCTCAAACCCGGTGCTGCTCCCAGGTCATCCGGCCATCCTCTTCAATCGTCAGGATGGCATAACCCGCCGGAGCGCCCTTGTTGGCCTTGCCCAACGAACCCGGATTAAGAAAACGCACGTTGCGAATGTTTTCATCGCGCGGCACATGGGTGTGACCGTGCAGCAATACCTCCACGCCTTGCGGTGGCAGCACCGGAGGAATGTGTCGCAGCCGGAATTTGATCCCGCCCCGCAATAAATCCAGTTCCAGCGGCCAGGACATTTCACTGTCGCAATTGCCGCGCACCACCTGCAAGGGCACGCCCAGTACAGAAAACTCATCCAGTATGGAAGGGGATGTCACATCGCCCAGATGCCAGATCTCCTGACAGCCGGTAAATTGCCCCAGAACCCCGGGCGGCAACCGGTCGTGCGTATCCGCCACCACCCCGATGCGCATAGGTCAGCGGGCGACTGGAGATTTGTTCACACCGGACAGCCACAGGTGGCTCCGGCCTTCGCACGAGGCGGCAAATTCCATGCAACCGGCGAAAAACAGCGTGAAGGAGAGATCCCCGGCCAGGGTGTTGCGGAAAAAGAAGATCGTGGAAGGATAGCCCGGCTCACCCACCGTCAGGGCCTGCAGCCAGCCCGCGGCGCTTTTGGCGTAAACCGGATCGGCCAGCCAGGCCAGTGAGTTGGTCACCAGATAAAACAACACCGAGCAGCCCAGTGCCCCACCGAGCAGTGCAACCCAGCTTTTGTGCCGGGCCACGGCCAGGCCCAGCCAGGCCGCTGCGCCATAACAAAAATAACGGGCCAGCACCGCCATCCCGAAAAGAGGCGCATGATAATAGGCATTCAAAAAAAGATCCGAGAGCGCCAGCGCGATCAGCGGGAAAAGCAGGGCCGATTTGCGGCGCGTGTACACGGACCCGCAGAAGGCAATCGCCATGAGCGGCGCGAAATTGGGAAGCCAATGGACAAACGGGGCCGAAATGCGGTAAACCAAGGCCAGGATCAACAAAGCAAGCCAGAGAATCATGAACCGATGCTACGAGCGGCCGACCTGTATGCAACCTCATTTTTGACCATCAAATTCGTGAGCGAATCCATTAAAAAGAATTATTTGTTGGTGGACGGCCACAGCGTGATTTTTCATTGGCCGGACCTGCGACAGCTCCATGCCCGCGAGCCGGCCAAATGCCGCAGCACCCTGATCTCCCTGTTGCGCCAGCTTCACGACGGCGGCCACTGGCTCGTCACTCTGGTCTTCGACGGCAAATCAGGCCCGCGTGAAGCCGCCGATCCCGGCAGCATGGTGGTTCTGTACAGCACAGCCGGCCAGACGGCCGACAGCATCATTGAACGCCTCACCGCCCAGGTCCCGGACCCCGGGCGGGTCTTTGTCATCACAGCAGATCAGGCAGAGCGCCTCACCGTGGAATCGCTGGGAGCCTATGTGTTCAGCCCCGACTGGTTGCGGGACGAAATCGAGCGCAACCATTTGGAATGGCGCGACTTGCTCACCAAGGTGCACCGCAAGGCCAAGTGGTGAGCTGACACCGACTTTTTTCCAAATGTGCGATTCTGTCATTGACACTTAAAATGGTTTTATGTCAGTTTTGTAAGTTGTTAATAATCAAGCACTCTACAGGAGTTAATAATGTCCGCATTAGGAAAAGTCGCATGTGTGGTGGTGATCCTTTGTTCCGCCGCCTCGGCATTTTTGGGTTTTAGTATCGCCAAGCAACGCAGCGGTTACGGCAGTCAACTGTCCGCCGTGGAAGACGCCCTGCGTAAAACACCCAATATCAATTACAAATCCGACTACAAACTCAGTTCTGATGAGCCTGCTGCAACCATGGCCAAACTCGCCAGCATTCTCAGCTCCACCAAGGAACAGCTCAGCACCGCCAGCGCCAAACTTCAGGAAACCAGCAGCAAACTCGCCGAGGCGGAATCGCGCAGCCAACAACTGACCACCGAAGCCACCTCCGTCAAAAAAGATTTGGAATCCAAAACCGCCGATCTGGCCCAGGCCAGCAGCAAGCTTCAGGAAGTACAGACCAAACTCAAGAATTACGAAGACAAACTCGGCGGCCGCGACCTGACGGATATTCTGGGCGACCTCAAAATCAAGGAGGAAAAAGCCAAGGTGCTCGACGCCGAAAAGAAAATCATCGAGGACACCCTGGCCAAAACCACCAGTGAGTTGAACAAACTCAAGGAACTGCAAAAACTGGCCGATGACAAACGCGCGCCCATGGACCTGAGCGGCAAGGTGGTCGCCATCAATAAGGCCTGGAACTTTGTCGTGCTCGACGTGGGCAAGGAAAACAAACTCGTGGAAGGCGTCGATCTGGCGGTTTACCGCGGTGACGCCCTCATCGGCAAAATCCGCACCGTCTCCGTGGATGCCAACACCGCCATTGCCGACATCCTGCCGGATGCCACCAAGAACGAAATTCAAGTGGGTGACAAAGTTCTCTTTTAGGCTATAATCGCAGCATGAACACTTTCTGCCGTGTCTTCGCCGCCCTGCTGCTGCTCGGCCTCGCCGCCGGCCTCAGCGGTTGCGCCTCCACCAGCAACGATCCCAACAGCACCGAGCACGAGAAGGTGTCCACCGTGCCCTGGGGCCGGCCCGAATCCTGGGAGGGCAAAGGCACTCTCGGCGGCATGATGCAGTAGTTTATCCAGGCCCTGCGGTCTGCCCTGCCGCTTATTTCCGTTTGATCAACTCTTCCGCAATCTGCACCGCATTCCACGCCGCGCCCTTGAGCAACTGGTCGCCACTCACAAACAGGGCCAGATTGTTGCGGCCCGACAGGTCGCTGCGGATGCGCCCGACCAGCACGTCCAGTTCGCCTGTGGCTTCCAGAGGCATGGGGAAATGATTCTTCTCCGCTGAATCCACCAGCTTCACCCCGGGCGCCTTGGAGAGAATCTCCCGCGCCTGCTCCGGACTGAGCGGCCTTTCCAATTCCAGCACCACCGACTCCGAATGGGCGCGCAGCACCGGCACACGGATGCAGGTTGGGACAATTTCCAAGCCCGGTTGATGAAACATTTTGCGGACTTCCTCGATGAGTTTGTTTTCCTCCTCGTTGTAACCGTTCGAGGACACCTTGGTGTTGTGCGAAAATAAATTAAAGGCGATCTGGTGCGGGAAGACCTTTTTCTGCAACGGTTTTCCGGCCACGTGCGACTTCACCTGATCCTCCAGTTCGGCCATGGCCTGGGCACCGGCTCCGCTGGCCGATTGATAGGTGGAAACCACAATGCGCCTGATCCCGGCCGCCTGGTGCAGCGGCCAGATGGCCACGGCCAGAATGGCCGCACAGCAGTTGGGATTGGCAATCAGAGAGGGGCGCCGGTCCAAGTCCCCCGGATTCACCTCCGGAACCACCAGCGGCACATCCGGCTGCATGCGGAATGCCGAGGAGTTGTCGATCACCACCGCCCCGGCCTTGATGGCGGCGGGGACAAATTCGCGCGACCGCGTGGCACCGGCACTGAAGAAAGCGTAGTCAATTCCCTCAAAAGCCTCGGCCTTGAGCTCTTCCACCAGATGTTGTTTGCCGGAAAATTCCAGTGACTTGCCCGCCGAGCGCGCGGAGGCCAGCAGACGGAGCTTGTTGACGGGAAATTTGCGGCGCTCCAAGACCCTTAAAATTTCCACTCCCACCGCACCGGTGGCACCGACGATTGCAAGATTGTATCCGTTCATCTTCATAGGGAAAGGTGAGAATAAATCGAACCACCCCCCTGTGCAAGCCCTCTGATGCAGAAGACTTCCACGCACGCGCCGCGGGTATTTTTCACCAACCCAGGAGGTAGGCGAAAATCAGCGGGGCCACGATGGTGGCATCGGATTCAATGATATATTTCGGTGTGTTCACACCCAGTTTGCCCCAGGTGATCTTTTCATTGGGTACCGCCCCGGAATAGGATCCATAGCTGGTGGTGCTGTCACTGATCTGACAGAAGTAGGCCCAAAGCGGTACATGATCACGTTGCAAATCCTGGTGCAACATGGGCACCACACAAATCGGGAAATCGCCCGCGATGCCGCCGCCAATCTGGAAAAAGCCCAGCGGATGATGCGCCGTGAGGTCGGTGTACCAATCCGCCAGCCGCATCATGTACTCAATGCCGGTACGCACGGTGTGCACATTTTTGACATCGCCGGAGATGCAGTGCCCGGCATACATGTTGCCCAGCGTGGCATCCTCCCAGCCCGGCACAAACATGGGCAGGTTTTTTTCCGCCGCCGCCATCAACCAGCTGTTTTTGGGATCGATCTGGTAATATTTCTGCAGCTTGCCGCCGAGCAGGATTTTGTACATGAACTCGTGCGGAAAATGGCGTTCGCCGGTCCGGTCGGCCTTGACCCATTCCTCCAACACGACCTTCTCGATCCGGCGCATGGCTTCCTCTTCCGGGATGCAGGTGTCCGTCACCCGGTTCAAATGATGCTCCAGCAATTCCTGCTCATCCTTCGGCGTCAAATCGCGATAGTGCGGGATGCGGCGGTAATGGTCGTGAGCCACCAGGTTGAAAACGTCCTCTTCCAAATTGGCCCCGGTGCAGCAAATGGCATGCACCTTGTCCTGACGTATCATCTCGGCCAGGGATAAACCCAACTCCCCCGTACTCATGGCCCCGGCCAGGGTCATGAACATTTTACCACGGCCGGCCAGCAGTCTTTCATAGCCCTGCGCGGCATCAATCAGCGCCGCCGCATTGAAGTGACGGTAGTGGTGTTGGATGAATTTTGAAACGGGTCCCTTTTCCATGATCGCACGTTATAGGAACCCACGCTGTTCTGACAAGGTTTCTCCTCGCAAAAACACCGGAACCCAGGGTCCGTTCACAAACTCCCCCTCGCCCGGATTCGTGGACCGACTCTAAAACCGTGCACCCGGCTTGCGGGCGGGAAAACGGCGACGCGACATTTCACCCAGTTCCTTGGCCCGCAAACGCACGTTGGCCGCACCGAATTTTTCCCGCAGCACCTGCAACACCGGCAGTTCCGATTGCAGGGCATAGTTGTCGCCCGCTTCCAAAATCACCCGGCCTCCCTGCGGTCCGGGAATGGCCAGACAAAGCGGTCTGGCACCGCGATGCTCCGCAGCCACCGATTTCAGGCGCGACCACAATTCGGCGCCGCAGTCCTCGCGCCGGCAGTAAATGTAAATATCCCGCACCAGACTGCGGCAGGCTTCTTCCAGGGTCCAAAGTTGTTGCCCGAGCATTTTGCTCCGGTCTTCCTGGGAACGGTCGGCAAACCCGGCAATCACCACCGGATCCCCCACCACCAGTTCGTTGCCGTGCTTTTGGTACAAGTCGGCAAAAATCGTGACCTCCATGCGCCCGGTCCTGTCCTCCACATTGATGCGTGCGTAGGGTTTTTGGTCACGCTGCGTCAGCCGCACCTCCTTGGAAATAATCACCCCCGCAATCCGCATCGGCGCATCGTGCTCCAGCTCTTCAGTATCCCCGAGATCCTGGGTGCGGAAGGCCCGCAGGTTGTCCTCGTATTCATCCACCGGATGACCCGTCACATAAAAACCCAGCAATTCCTTTTCCGCTTCCAGTCGCTGCCGCGTCCCCCAGTCCGGAACGTCCGTATCGCCGCTGCGTGCCGGGCCCGAGACCGTTTCTTCATCCATGAAAAACATCGACTGCCCGCTGTCCCGGTCCCGGGCAATGGAGGAGGCCTGGGCCAGAGCCTGGTCGATCTGAACAAAAACCCGCGCCCGGTTGGGCTCAATCTCGTCAAAGGCCCCGCAGCGGATCAGACTTTCCACGGTCTTGCGGTTGATCAATTTGTAATCGACCTTGCGACAGAAGTCGTCGAGCGAAACAAAATCACCTTTTTCCCTGCGCGCATCGATCACGGCCTGGGCCGCTCCGCCGCCGACATTTTTGATCGCCGCCAAACCGTAACGGATTTCCTGCGGGCCGATGCTGAAGCTCATCTCGCTGTGATTGACGGACGGGGGCAGTATGTTGACGCCGAGTTGTTTGGCTTCGTCCACAAAGAGGGCGATCTTGTCCGTGTTGTCCAGTTCACTGCACAACAGTGCCGCCATGAATTGCACCGGATAATTCGCCTTGAGATAGGCGGTCTGGCAGGCAATCAGGCCGTAGGCGGCGCTGTGTGATTTGTTGAAGCCGTAGCCGGCGAATTTTTCCAGCAAATCAAAAATCTCCCCCGCCTTTTTGGCGGCAATGCCGTTGGTCTTTTCACAACCTTCGATGAAAGACCTCCGCTGTTTGGCCATTTCCTCCGGCTTCTTTTTGCCCATGGCGCGGCGGAGCAAATCGGCTTCTCCCAGACTGTACCCGGCCAGCACACGGGCCGCCGCCATGACCTGCTCCTGATAAATCATGATTCCGTACGTGTCGCCGGAAACCTGTTCCAGAAGCGGATGCTCGTATTCAAACTTCACCTCGCCCTTCTTGCGCTGCACATACTCGGGAATCAGATCCATCGGACCCGGGCGGTAGAGGGCAATCAGGGCGATCACATCGTCAATGTTGCGGATGTCAAAAGTCAGGCAGGTGCGGCGCATGCCCGGCGATTCCACCTGAAACACCCCGATGTTCTGGGCGCGATTGAGCAGCTCGAAGGTTTTGGGATCGTCCAGCGGGATGTCCTCCTCGCGCAGCACGCGGCCGGTGGATTGTTCAATGAGCTTGAGACAATCGCGGATCACCGTGAGGGTTTTCAGTCCCAGAAAATCCATCTTCAACATGCCGATCTCACCGAGCGGATCCATCGGATACTGTGTGATGACATTGCCGTGATCGTCCCGTGTCAGCGGGACAAATTCGTCCAGACTGCGGTCACCGATCACCACCCCCGCAGCGTGCGTACCGGTCTGCCGCACCATGCCCTCCAAAGCCAGTGCCTGGTCCACCAGTTCGCGGATGCGCTCGTCCTCCTCGTAGGATTTTTTGAAATCAGGCGAGGTCTCCATCCCCTTGCGGATGCTGTTCAGTTTGGGATCCTTGGGGATGTAATCAGCCACGCGCGAAGCTTCGCTGAAGGAAAAACCCATCACCCGCGCCACGTCACGAATGGCCATTTTCGCGCCCATGGTTCCAAACGTCACAATCTGGGCCACTGCCCGCTCGCCATATTTGCCCTTCACGTACTGGATGACCTCCTCACGCCGGTTCTGGCAAAAATCCACATCGATGTCGGGCGGGGAAATACGTTCCGGGTTGAGGAAACGCTCGAAGAGCAGTTTGTAGCGGATCGGATCCACATCCGTGATGCCCATGAGATAGGCCACCATGCTGCCGGCAGCACTGCCACGACCCGGCCCCACCGGGATGCCGTTGTTTTTGGCGTAGTGAATGAAATCCCAGACGATCAAAAAATAACTGACGAACCCCATGCGTTCGATGACGTCCATCTCGAACTCCATTCTTTCGCGCAATTGCGGCTCAACAGCCCTGTCGCCGTAACGCTTTTGCAACCCGGCCTCGCACAGTTCCCGGAAATAGCCCTCGCGCGTTTTGGCCGGGGGCGGCGGATAGGAGGGAAACTTGCTCTCGCCGAAGGTCAGTTCCAGATTGCAGCGCTCGGCGATGACGAGGGTGTTCTCCAGCGCCTCCGGGAATTCCGGAAACAGCCCCTCCATCTCCTGCGCGCTTTTCAGATAAAATTCATTGGACGGATAACGCATCCGTTTTTCATCCGTCAACCGTGCCCCGGTCTGGATGCAGAGCAGAATGTCGTGCGCAACGCTGTGGTTTTTTGCGACGTAATGCACATCATTGGCCGCCACCAGCGGCACCCCCATCCTCCGCGACAGTCCACGGTAGGCTTCCCGGATCTGACCTTCCTGCTCCAGGCCGTGATTGTGAATTTCCAGATAAAAATTTTCCGGGCCGAGGATGTTTTTGAAATCGTCGATGGATTTTTCAGCCTCCTTCATGCGGCCGTTCAACACGGCCTGGGCAATTTCACTCCGCAGACAGGCGCTGGTGCCGATCAATCCCGCCGCATAGTGCTGCAGCAGTTCCTTGTCGATGCGTGGCTTGAAATAAAACCCCTCCAGATGGGCCGAGGTGACCAGCTTGACCAGATTCTGGTACCCGGTCAGATCCCGGGCCAGCAACAGAAAATGAAAATTCGGATCCTTGCCGTTGGCGGATGTCTTATCCAACCGGCTGCCCGGCGACATATAGACTTCGCACCCGATGATGGGTTTGACGCCCTTCTTCTTCGCCTCCTGATAAAATTCAATCGCCCCGAAAAGATTGCCGTGGTCGCTCAACGCCAGGGCCGGCATGGCAAATTCGCGCGCCCGATCCACCAGATCCGGAACCCTGCAGGCTCCATCGAGGAGGGAATACTCCGTATGCACGTGCAGGTGTACAAAATTGCGGGACATGGAAGGACCAATTTAACCCGCGCTGACGCCGCCATGCAACAACCACCGCAGCCCCGCACCGGTGAACGGTGTTTTTTTCCGCATCATGATCCCGAAAAACAGGTCCGAACCGCCCCGCTCAAATCAACCCCCTCCACAGTCTTTTTCCACACCAATGACTGTACAAGCTTTTTTAATATGTTGATTATGAGTTATTTAGATAATTGTTTGACAGAGAAAAGCCCTATCGACTACCCTGTACGTCCATTTTGAAAAAATGATACAAGGGAGCGAGGTGATTTAAAGTGACAGAAGTAAAATTGAAAAAAGGTGAATCCGTGGACAAGGCCCTGCGCCGGCTCAAGAAAAAGCTGGATCGCGAAGGCACTCTGCGTGACGCACGCCAACGCCGCAATCACGAAAAGCCCAGCGACCGCAAACGTCGTAAGGCCAAGGAGCCCAAGATCAATTACTGGGGCAACTTCTCCCTTTAATCCGATTTGATGAAAAACCCGGCAGATTCTTCTGCCGGGTTTTTTTGTTTCCGCTACCTCTCTTCCCGTCCATCATCGCCCCTATGTCCGGTACCTCCCCGAATCTGTCCATTTCCACCTGTTGGAGCAGCGGACGGCACACGGACGGTTGCGCCATGCTCGAAGAACTGGCCGAATTGGGCTTTATCTCCGTTGAACTCGGACACGGCACCCGTTACAGCCTCTGGCCCGGCATCCTCCGGGCTCATGAACAAAAAATCATCCGCATCGATTCCCTGCACAATTTCTGTCCGCTCCCCATGGGCTTTCTCAAACCCAGCCCGAACTGTTTCGAATTTTCCGATCCCAGTCCCACCCTCCGCAAAAAAGCCGTGCGCCATTCGCGGGAAACCATCGAACACGCCGCCTTCCTCGGCGCCAAGGCCGTGGTTTTGCACATGGGCTCGCTGCCCCTCAAAAATCCCAACCGCACTTTTGAGAAACTGGTCGGAGAAGGTCGTATCGGCTCGCGCCGCTATGTCCGCTCCAAGCTGGCCGCCCTGACGGAGCACGAACGACTTTTTCAGGAAAGATGGCCCTGGGTCCGCGAATGCCTCTACGAACTCGGCGAACTCGCCACTCTCAAAAACATCCGGCTCGGTCTGGAATGCCGCGAGTCCGTTGAGGAAATCCCTCTGGAAAGCCAATGGCCCGCCATTTTTTCGGAAATGCCCGGGGTGTTCGGATACTGGCACGACTTCGGCCATGCTGCGCGCAAGGACGCCCTGGCCTTCACCAACCACCTGGCCGAATTCAAAAAAAATGCACCCCGACTGCTGGGCTGTCACATCCACGATTTCACCCCGCCCCGACACGACCACCGGGCGCCGGGCGACGGTGACATCGATTTCGCGCCTTTCTGGCCCCTCCTGCAAACCCAACCCAGCTTTGTTCTGGAGTTGTCACCCAGCGTAACAACGGACAAAGTCGAATCATGTCTGAAATGGTGGAAAACAAACGGTCCAAAATAAACTGGCAACTCCCGGTCAAAATTCTGGTAACGCTCAGCATCCTGGCCGTTATTTTCCGGAAGACCGACTGGGCGGGGCTGGGTCATGAACTCAGCAACACCGACACGAAGTGGATGACGGCCGCTTTTGTCTGCATCGGGGCGGGTCTGCTGGGGACGGCCGTGCGCTGGGATTATCTTTTGAAAGTGCAGGAGATCCGCCTGCCCGTACTGAAAGTCTGGATCATCACCATGATCGGCATCTTTTTCAACCAGTTCCTGCTCGGCTCCACCGGCGGTGATGTGATCAAGGTCTTTTACATCATCAAACTGGCACCCGACCGCAAAACCCGGGCCACCTTCTCGATCCTTGTGGACCGCGTGCTCGGCCTGCTGGCCATGCTCTTCGTCACCATGCTCCTGCTGCCCTGGGAAATGCAACGACTGCAGCGGAGCCATGATGCCTACACCATCGTGGTGATTCTCGGTTTGGTTCTGGCCGCCATTTTCATCGGTTGCCTGCTGATCTGGCTTGTCCCCCTGCACCGGCTGCCCGGTTTCTGCCACCGACTTTGGGAAAAAGTTCCCCACCGCCATATCATCGCCGCCCTTTACGATGGATTTCACGCCCACGGCAAAGCCGTCCGCCCCACCCTCTTCGCTCTTTTATGGACCGCGCTGACTGTCTCAGCCGTTCTCAGCACGGGCTGGCTGATAGCCCGGGCCATGCATCTCGACATCAGCTACCCGCAAATGACCATTCTTTTTGCCATCATCCTCTGCGCGATCAGCCTGCCCATCAGCGTCAGCGGCCACGGCGTGCGCGAGGGCATGTTTATCCTCCTCTTCAATGCCTTCGCCGTGACACGCCATGGGATACCCGTGGGCAAGGAAGCCGCCTTCGCCTGCTCCATTATTTTCTTCGGTCTGAATCTGATCTGGGGCCTCATCGGCGGGGTTGTTTATCTCGGCTACTCCCACGCGCTTAAAAGCCATGAGCCCCACGCCTGAAACGTACCCCCTGAACCTGCCGCACTCCGCCCTGGTGCAAT
>Ga0075019_10000234_pt1 | contig 31756 bp, 27 predicted proteins | sample ColStrG_CSR_2013_FD_71473 | JGI IMG/M metagenome (GOLD analysis project Ga0075019, IMG submission 71473) | Freshwater sediment microbial communities in response to fracking from Pennsylvania, USA - Cold Stream Run_MetaG_CSR_2013 | ecosystem: Environmental > Aquatic > Freshwater > Creek >...
GGGGGTGCAGGGGCGGGAGGCTTTGGCTGGGCGTGCAGGGGAAGGCAGGAGCAGACCGAGAGTGCCAGTGCGGTCCAGAAAACTGGGATCAGGGAGAGCCCTGTCGGGGCGTCGGAGGTGGAAAAAGCGCGGGGCATCTTCAGAGTGGGAGAAATATCCCGCAAGGCGTTAATGATGGCAAGATCATAGACGGGGATAGCCTTCACGGGGGGAGGGACACGGAATTTGGGTTTGCCAGCCGCAGTCCAGGCGTTAAACCTGTCTTCCATGAACATTCATACCCGTCTGTCTTTGGCCTGCGTTTTGGTTTCCGCACTTTTTGCCGGTTGCGCCTCCTCCGATTCCGGAAAATACAGCAAGAGCGAAGTGCATTCGTCGGGTAATCCGGATTCCTATCCGACCCCGGCCGAACCGCTGCCCAACACGGCTCCGCAGTCCGGGGCGGCCGCATCCAGTTCCAAGCCGGTGATTTATGATTACTCCGGCCCGACCCAGAAAGTCGGTGACAAACCGGCGGCTTCCGCTTCGGCTTCCGGTGCTGCCGCCAAACCGCACGAAACCGGACCTTACACGGTCGTGTCCGGTGACTCCCTGTGGAAAATTGCCCGCAAGCATGGCATTACGGTGGAGGCGTTGAAGCAGGCCAACAATCTGACCAGCGACGCGCTCAAGCCCGGCCAGGTCCTGCAGATTCCCTGAGCCTGCATTTTACGGCACCGCGGCGGAATTTTCCTGCAAAACGAAGGCGCGTTGAGCGCTGGGCGGGTTGTTTTTTCAAGTTTTTGCACGGGCCTGTATCCTAAGGGTGCAGGCTGCGCTGGATATTTTTATGTCTGAATCCGAAACCATTTCTGTCAGCGAACTCAACGCGGTCGTGCGGGGGCTCATCGAAGACGGCATGGGTCCGGTGCATGTGCGGGGCGAAATTTCCAATTTCCGCCGGCAAAGTTCCGGTCATTTGTATTTCACGCTCAAGGATGCGGGCAGTCAGGTCCGAGCGGTGATGTTCCGGGGGGATGCTGCGCGCCTGAAAATCTCTCCCGCCGACGGGCAGGCAGTGATTCTTCACGGGGAGTTGACCGTCTATGAACCGCGCGGTGAATACCAGGTTCGTGTGACGCGCATCGAATTGCAGGGCCGCGGCACGCTGCAGGAACGATTTGAAGCGCTCAAGCGCCAGTTGCAGGCGGAGGGCCTTTTCGAAGCCTCACGCAAAAAGCCCCTGCCGGTTTTTCCTCAGACCGTTGCGGTGATCACCTCGCCCACCGGCGCGGCCTTGCAGGATTTTCTCAACATCATCGGACGCCGTTGCCCGCGCCTGCAGATCCGGATTTTCGGCGTGCGGGTGCAGGGCGAGGGGGCGGCGGCGGAAGTGGCCGAGGCTTTGGCTGAAATCAACCGCCAGGCCGGGGCGGACGTCATCGTGGTGGCACGTGGCGGGGGTTCCCTCGAAGACCTTTGGGCTTTCAACGAGGAGGTCGTGGCGCGGGCCGTGGCCGCTTCGCAAATTCCCGTGATATCCGGGGTTGGTCATGAGATCGACTTCACCATCTGCGATTTTGCGGCTGATCTGCGGGCACCCACGCCTTCGGCGGCTGCGGAACTGCTGAGTCTGCCGGATGCCGAGTGGCGCGACAAGCTGGGGGCTGCGGCGCTGGATTTGGAGAGGCAGGCGCGGGCGATGCTGGAAGAGTGGCGCTGGAAGTTGTCGGCCTTCCACGAGCATTATGTGTTTCGCGAACCGGTGCGGATTGTTGATCAATGGGCGCAGCGTCTGGATGAAATTCAGAACGGGCTGGCCCGGGCCTTGGTGCTGGGGCGTGATCGTTGCCGCGAAAAAAGCACCTATATATACAGGCGCTGGGAGGCGGTGCATCCCGGGCGGCGCCTGGAAGAGCTGCAGCGACGGCTGTCCGCACGGCGTGACCAATTGCGGCTGCTCTCCCCCCAGCAGACTTTGGACCGGGGCTATGCCATTGTCTTTGACGAAAAAGGGGCGGTTTTAAGGCAGGTGGAGGCCCTGCAGCGGGCCGAACACCCCAAAGTACGGCTTTCCGACGGGGAACTGCCCGTCAAAATCGCCGACCGGCCCTGAGGGCTTTATGGCATAAAACAAATTAAAGGCTCGACGGCCTGCCGGATTCGCATTTTCATATCATCTTATGTCGAAAGGGGTCAAAGAGACCGTCAGCTTCGAATCGGCCATGAGCCGGCTTGAGGAAATTGTGGGGCAAATGGAGTCGGCGGACCTGCCCTTGGATAAAATCATCGACAAATACGAGGAAGGCATGAAGCTGTTGGGCTTTTGTGAGCAGAAGCTGCAGGCCGCAGAGAAGAAGATTGAGCTGTTGACCCGTAACAAAGACGGCAAATGGCAGAGGGCGGAATCGGACCCGGTCGGGGCGGAGGAGCCCGGCCAGCCTGAAAAATCAGGCGGGGAAGACGTTTCTCTATTTTAGCCTGATGGGCAGGAAGCAAGGAAAAATTATGTCGCAGATATTGGATACGATCGAGAGTCCGGCAGATGTCAAAAAAGTACCGTTGGTAAACCTGCCGCAGTTGGCCGAGGAAATCCGCCAGGAATTGATCACGGTTCTGAGCAAGAACGGCGGGCATCTGGGCCCCAATCTGGGGGTGGTGGAACTGTGCATCGCCATGCACCGCGTTTTTGAAACGCCCAAGGACCATTTTATTTTCGATGTCAGTCATCAGGCCTATGTGCACAAGCTGCTCACCGGCCGCCGCAAAATGTTTCACACCATCCGCCAGCCCGGCGGTTTGAACGGGTTCATGCTCCGCACGGAGAGCCCCCACGATTGTTTCGGGGCGGGTCACGCCGGCACGGCTCTTTCCGCCGCCCTGGGCATGGCCAAGGCGCGCGACATGCGTGGCGGAGACGAGCATGTGGTGGCGCTGGCGGGGGATGCCGCCTTCACCTGTGGCGTGTCCTTTGAGGCGTTGAACAACATTTCCACCACCACCCGGCGCATGATTGTCATCCTCAATGACAACGAATGGTCGATCGACAAGAACGTTGGCGCCATCGCGCAGTATCTGAATCAGATTGTCACCAACGAGAGTTATTCGCACCTGCACGAAAAGGCGGCCAAATTCATTGAAATGATCGGCGGCAAAAGCGCCGTGAAAATTGCGCGTCGCGCCGAGGAGGTTGTCAAGGGCTTCATCCTGCCGAGTGTGATTTTTGAGGAGCTGGGTCTGACCTATTACGGGCCGATTGACGGTCATGACATTCCCACCCTCATCAGCACCTTCGAGTTCCTGAAGCATCAGGATCATCCCGTCATCCTGCATGTTCTGACCAAGAAAGGCCGCGGCTACGAACCTGCCATGCAGAAGCAGAAGGCTTTCCATGGCACCCCGGCTTTTGATCCGGAAACCGGCGAGACCGCCAAGGGTTCCCTGCCCACCTTCTCCCAGGTTTTCGCCGATCAACTGGCCAAGCTGGCTGAGACCAATCAAAAGCTCGTGGCCATCACCGCCGGCATGCCCAATGGCACGGGACTGGACCGCTTCCAACCGAAATTTCCCGACCGCTATTTCGACGTCGGCATCGCCGAGGAGCACGCCGTACTTTTTGCCGCCGGCATGGCCACCAAGGGGTTCAAGCCGGTCTGTGCCATTTATTCCACCTTCCTGCAGCGCGCCTTTGACATGATCGTGCATGACGTCTGTCTGCAGAATCTGCCGGTGATATTTTGCATGGACCGCGGCGGTGTTTCGGGGGATGACGGCCCCACCCACCACGGTCTCTTCGACATCGCCTATTTCCGCTGCGTGCCCAACGTGGTGCACATGTCGCCCAAGGACGAGGATGAATTCGCGGACATGCTCTACACCGCCTCCCAGTACGCGGGCCCCATTGCCCTGCGTTACCCGCGCGGCACCGGCACGGGCGCCAAAATCAAGGAGCAGCCGCAGTTGATTCCCATCGGCAAGGCTGAGGTGATCCAGCATGGCCAGCAGGTGGCGATTTTCTACTACGGACGCATGGGAGCCATGGCCAAGGAACTGTCCGATACGCTGGAAGCCCGGGGCTACTCGGTGGCCATCATCAACGCCCGCTTTGCCAAACCCATTGACGCCGGAACCCTCGAATTTTTCGGACGCTCCGCCCATCTCATCATTACCATCGAAGACCACGTCATCGCGGGTGGTTTCGGCAGCGCCCTGCTCGAGGAAAGCTCCGCTCTCGGCCTGTCAGTGCCGGTGGTCCGGGTGGGCTGGCCCGATCAATTCATCGAGCACGGCAAGGAGGAGAACCTCCGCCTGGCCCACGGCTTCAGCGTGGCCGGTGCTCTCGAAAAGGCGGAACCCCATTTAAAAAAAATCCAACCGTTGAAAAAACCGGTGGCCGCCGCCTAAGCGCGTTGCCGCCGACTTCCAGATCCGATAAGTCTATGAAAATTGTTGTGGCATACTCGGGCGGGCTCGACACTTCGATCCTGCTCACCTGGCTCAAGGAAACGTATAACGCTGAAATCATCGCCTTTTGTGCCGACATCGGCCAGGAGGAGGAACTGGACGGTCTGGACAAGCGGGCCATCCGCACCGGTGCCTCGAAGTGTTACATCGATGACCTTACGGAGGAGTTTGCCCGCGATTTCATCTATCCGATGATTCGGGCCAATGCCTTGTACGAAAACCAGTATTTCCTCGGCACCAGCATCGCCCGCCCGCTCATCGCCAAGCGGCAGGTGGAAATTGCGCGCAAGGAAAAGGCCGATGCGGTGGCTCACGGTGCCACGGGCAAGGGCAATGATCAGGTGAGATTTGAGCTGACCTTCGCGGCGCTGGCTCCGGAGTTGAAAGTCATCGCCCCGTGGCGGACCTGGGATTTCAAGGGTCGCAGCGACCTCATCCACTACGCCAAAAAGCACGGCATTCCGGTGCCGGTCACGGCCAAGAAGCCCTATTCCATGGACCGCAACCTGCTGCACATCAGTTTTGAAAGCGGCATTCTGGAAGATCCCTGGAGCGAGCCGCCCGCCGACATGTTCACGCTTTCCGTTTCGCCCGAAAAGGCGCCCAACAAGGCGGAATATGTCGAATTGGAATTTGCCCAGGGCAACTGCATTGCCGTGAACGGCAAAAAAATGTCGCCCGCCAATGTCCTGCGCACCCTGAACAAACTCGGCGGCAAACACGGCATCGGCCGCGTGGATCTGGTGGAAAACCGTTTCGTGGGCATGAAATCACGCGGCGTGTATGAAACCCCGGGCGGCAGCATTCTGCATTTTGCCCACCGCCAGATTGAAACCCTGACCATGGACCGCGAAGTCATGCACCTGCGCGACGGCTTCATTCCCAAATATTCCGAGCTGGTTTATTACGGATTCTGGTTCGCCCCGGAACGCGAGTTCCTGCAGGCGGCCATCGACCACAGCCAGGAACACGTCAGCGGCACGGTCCGGCTCAAGTTGTACAAGGGCAACATCATCGTGGCCGGCCGCAAGAGCAAACTTTCCCTCTACAACCCGCAGATCGCGACCATGGAAGAGGACAAGGGCGCTTATAATCAGGGTGACGCCACCGGCTTTATCAATCTGAACGGGCTGCGGCTCCGTTCCTGGTCCCGGCGCAAATACAAAAAATAAAACGCAGGCCCGCCCGCGTTTTCATGACCATGCCCAACCAGGAACAGATTCTCGACGCGCTCCGCCAGGTCAAGTACCCGGGTTTTTCCCGCGATATTGTATCCTTCGGTCTGGTCAAGGACGTGGCGGTGGACAGTGGGGGGGTGCGCATCCGCATCGATGTCACCACCAGCGATCCGCAGGTGCCCCAGCAATTGCAGACGGAATCGCGCGCCGCGGTGGGCCGGGTCTCCGGCGGTCTCTCGGTCGAGGTTCTGGTCAATGTCACGCCCCCTGTCAAAGCGGCCCTGCAGGCCGGTGGTGCCGCGCCGCAGCAGGGCATCCCCGGGGTGCGGCATATTATTGCCGTGGCCAGCGGCAAGGGCGGAGTGGGCAAGTCCACCGTGGCCACCAATCTCGCCGCTGCCCTTAAAATTCAGGGTTACCGCACGGGTTTGTGCGATTGTGATTTGTACGGGCCCAGCATCGGACTGATGATGGGCATCCATCAACATCCGGATGTGACGGACGACCAGAAAATTCAACCCGTCCTGCGCCATGGCCTCAAACTCATGAGCATGAGTTTCCTGCTGGAGGGCGATGCCCCGGTGATTTTGCGCGGGCCCATGGTGACCCGCTACACCCAGCAGTTTTTGCGCAATGTCAATTGGGGCGAACTCGATGTGCTGGTGCTGGACCTGCCGCCTGGAACAGGTGACATCCAACTGACCATCGTGCAGACCGTGGCACTGACCGGCGCCGTGATTGTAACCACGCCGCAGGAGGTGGCATTGATCGATGCGCGCAAGGCGGTGGCGATGTTTGAGAAGGTCAACGTGCCCGTACTCGGCCTGGTGGAAAACATGAGCTATTTTCTCTGCCCGGACAACGGGATGCGTTATGATTTGTTCGGCACCGGCGGCGGTCGCAGGGAGGCAGAGCGACTCGAAGTTCCTCTGCTGGCGGAAGTGCCGTTGGAGATTGCCACGCGCAAGGCTGGCGACAATGGGACCCCGATTGTTTTGCTGGTACCGGACAGCCTGTCGGCCCGCGCCTTTACCCACGCGGCGGAGCGTCTATCCCTCGGCGCGCTGAAAAAATAATTTTTCCATTCCGGATTCGACCGTATTTCCAAAGTCTGGCCGGCTTGGGTTGCAAATGGATTGCCATAAAGAGAGCCGTTTGCCGTGTGTTATTACTCTTACTTCTTCATTATGATCCGCGCGAATCAAGGGCGCGCTATAAGTTCCGGTTATTTGCATTCAACCGGATTAAGCATATACTATTGACAGAACGATGCAGTGACGTAATGAATAAGGGAGAATTGAGGTATGAGTTCCGGCCTTCCTGACACCGAGCAGCAGTTTAAAAATTCCGACCTTTATCGGGAGTTTCTGGTTGAACGCGAAGAGATCCTTAAGCACAAGTGGATCGAAAGCGAAAAAGCTGGGTACGATATCGGATTTGAAAAAGCGCTGCTGGACTGGATCGTCAGACACCGTGCCACCTGGCGCAACAGCCGCCAGAAGCCGGTTGTGACCTGATTTCAGACCTGCCGGTTCAAAGCTGAACCTTTAATATGGTCCTGTGAGGCCATGAAGGGAAACGATTGAGCACAAAAGCCATATTGGACGCCGCCGCCATCGACCGGACTCTCAGCCGGATGGCGCACGAAATTCTGGAACACAGCCCGCAGGGCATTCCTCTCGGTTTTATCGGCATTCACAGTCGGGGCTATCCGCTGGCCGTGCGACTGGCCGGGTTGACGCACAGGATCGATCCCGAACGGCCCGTGCTGCCGGTCGGCCAACTGGACATTTCCTTCCACCGGGATGATTTTGAAAAAGTCCGGCCTGTGCCCAAGCTCACGCACATTCCCTTCGATATCGACAAGGAATACATCATTCTGGTCGATGACGTTCTCTACACCGGACGCAGTGTCCGCGCCGCCCTGAACGCACTGGTTGATCATGGCCGGGCCCATACCGTGCGCCTGGCGGTGCTGGCGGACCGCGGCCACCGTCAATTGCCCATTCGTGCGGACTACGTCGGCAAAAATCTGCCCACCGCGACCGGGGAGGAAGTGGTGCTCCGCCTCAGGGAGTGCGACGGAGTGGATGAACTGGTGGTGCAGGGAGGTGCGGCATGAAATGGACACGCAAGGATCTGCTGGAAATCCGCAGCCTCAGCCGGGAGGAAATTCTTCTGCTGCTGGAGACCGCCCGACACTTCAAGGACATTCTCAACCGCCCCATCAAAAAGGTGCCCTCGTTGCGCGGAAAAACCGTGGTCAATCTTTTCATCGAACCCAGCACCCGCACACGGGTTTCCTTTGAGCTGGCTGCCAAACGGCTCAGCGCCGACGTGATCAGCATTTCCAAGGAAAGCAGCAGCTTCAAAAAGGGTGAGACCCTCAAGGATACGGCCCTGAACCTGCAGGCCCTCAATGCCGACTTCATCATCATGCGCCACAGCTCCGCCGGTTCGGCGCAGTTTCTCGCCGAACAGCTCAAGGCCTCGGTCATCAATGCCGGTGATGGCGCCCATGAGCATCCCACCCAGGCTCTGCTCGACACCTTCACCATCCGGGAAAAACTTGGCACGGTGGAAGGCAAACATGTGGTCATTGTGGGTGATATTCTTTACAGCCGCGTGGCCCGGTCCGACATCTGGGCCCTGACCAAGCTCGGCGCCAAGGTCACGCTGGTCGGACCCAACACGCTCCTGCCCGACATTTTCAAGGAGATGGGCGTGGCGGTATCGCACGACCTCGATTCGGTCCTGCCTCATGCCGATGTCATCAATCTCCTGCGCATCCAGCACGAACGCCAGCGCATGACCATGTTCCCGTCGCTCGGCGAATACGTGGCCATCTATGGTCTGACCCTGCCCCGCTTCAAACGCTGCAAACCCGATGTGCTCATCATGCATCCCGGACCCATGAACCGCGGTGTGGAAATCGACAGCGAGGTCGCTGACGGTCCCAACTCGGTGGTCCTGGAACAGGTCACCAACGGCCTGGCTGTGCGCATGGCGGTGCTCTACCTGCTCAGCGGAGGCGAATCATGAACCACCCGGCATGGCATTTCAAAGGCGGCCGCCTCATCGATCCGGCCCGCGGCATTGATGAAACCCGCGACCTCAAAGTTCAGGACGGAAAAATTGTCGAAGCATTCAGTTCCGGCGTGAAGGCTGAAACCATCGACGCCACGGGCAAGGTGGTCTGTCCCGGCCTCATCGACATCCATGTGCATCTGCGCGAACCGGGACAGTCGGCCAAGGAAACCATTGAGACCGGCACCCGCGCGGCGGCGGCGGGCGGCTTCACCTCCGTGGTCTGCATGCCCAATACCTCGCCTCCCGTGGACGGCGTCAACACCGTCACCTGGATCATTCAGCGCGCCAGGGAAAAGGGCCTCGTCAACGTCTTCCCCACCGGCTGCATTTCCCAGGGGATGCAGGGCGAATTGCTCGCCCCCATCGGATCGCTGCACAAAGCCGGCGTGGTGGCCATCACCGACGACGGCCGTTGCATCCAGAACAACGAACTCATGCGCCGCGCCTTGGAATACGCCAAGATGTTTGATCTGCTGGTGATGGACCATTGCCAGGACTACACCCTTTCCGCCGACAGCGTGATGAACGAAGGGTACTGGTCGGCCGTGCTGGGCCTGAAAGGCTGGCCGGCCATCGCCGAGGAGGTCATTGTGGCCCGCAACGCCCTGCTGGCCGAGCTGACAGGTTGCCGCGTGCACTGCCAGCATGTCACCACCGCGGGGGGCGTGCGCATCATCCGCGAGGCCCGCGAGCGCGGCGTGCCCATTTCCGGCGAGGTCTGCCCGCATCACCTCTGCCTGACGGATGAAAAACTGCAGAGCTACAACGCCAATTACAAAATGAACCCGCCGCTGCGCACCCCGCGCGACATCAAGGCGCTCCTCGAAGGCGTGGCCGACGGAACCCTCGAATACCTGGCCAGCGATCACGCCCCACATTGTCATTACGAAAAGGAAGTGGAACTGGACGACGCCCCCTTCGGTATTGTGGGACTGGAAACTGAACTGGCCCTGTTCCACACCATCCTGGTGGAGGGGAAGGTCATTGCACTGCCGGAAATGATCGCCCGCCTGACCAGTCGCCCGGCCAAGCTGCTCAAACTCAACAAAGGCTCCCTGGCTCCAGGGGCCGATGCCGATGTCATCATGATCGATCCGGCCCTGAAATGGACCGTGGACAAGACCAAATTCGAATCCAAATCCAAGAACACACCGTTCCACGGCATGGAACTGACCGGTCGCGCCGTGCTCACCATGGTTGCAGGCCGCAAAGTCTGGACCCTGAACGGCGGCGTGCACGTCGGCTAGGTCGTTGCCTGGTGAATACGGCTTCAGCTGGAAGCGGCGGGCCTGTGGATAACTCCGTCGGAAATTTCATTGTGCGGTGGACAAGGCCGGAAAAATATCCAAAGGTGGACAGGCTCCTGCCTGGCGGCGTGGCGGATCCGCATGATGGGGCGGATCTCTGGCGGGAACCGAAGCCCCACCGCCATGAAACAAACAGTCGGTTTAAAGCCTGAAATCTCGATTCTCGTGCCCATCCACAACGAGGAGGAGGCGTTGCCCGCCTTGCTTGATAAGATCCGCCAGTATCAAATGGCGGGCTGGCATAGATTGTGCGAGTGGATTTTTATCGATGACGGATCAACTGATCGCAGTCCCGAGATTCTGCGACAGCATCTGCCGCTGATTCAGATCCTGAGCATCCGCAGACGGAGTGGGATGGGCCGGGCTTTGAAACTGGGCTCGGGTTTGGCCCGGGGCGATTTCGTTGTCTGGATGGATGGCGATGGCACCTATGATTTCCGGGATTTGATGCGCCTGCTCAGCCGACGCCATGAGGCCGATCAGGTCATCGGCTGCCGCCGCCGGGATTGCGGATGTTTCGGCCCGCTTCGCTTTGCCGTCAAACGGCTGACCGCTTTCGGGGCGTCGATTTTGATGGGCCGCTGGATACCCGACCTCAATTGTGGTCTGCGGGTGCTGCGGAGTGCCTCGGTGGGCCGCTGGTGCAGACTGCTGCCGAACGAGTTTTGTTCCACCACCGCCACCTTGGCGGCCCTGGCGGCAGGCCAGAAGGTGGTGTTCGAGCCGGTGTCCTATGGCAGCAGGGTGCGCGGCTCTGTCAGTAAATTTCATCCCGTGAAAGATGGGCTGCACGTACTGAACCAGATTTTTCAGGTCTGGCTCTGGCGTCGTGAGTTGAAAAGTGTCTGAAGTGAAACGCCGTCCGCTGCGGGATGTGGATGGAGCGGTTCTGTTTTTGACTGCGGCCTACACGCTGCTGTTGTTTTCCATCAAGCTGTCGTTTTTCTGCAAGGCGGTGTCGTGGCTGTTGGTCTCAGCCTTGGGTTGGCTGGCCCTGGCGCTTTTTCTGGAAGTCGTACACTGGTATGCGGCAGGCATGAGCCGGGAGTGGCGATGCCCGCGGCGGTTGGCGCTTTGCGGCAGCGCGGGTCTGGTGGCGGGGGTGCTGGTGATCTTCTGGTTCCTGCCTCCGGCAGGTTCGGAAAATCTTCTGGGGAGCAGCGACGAGGGGATTTATAACTGTACCGCTTTGCATCTTCAGCGGACGCGGAGTTATGAGATCGAAGCCGCATTCGTGAGCGTCTTGCCGGAGACGATGCGCGAACTGGTCGTGGAACAGAAACCGGCGGCGGTGGTACCGGGGGACAGGTCGCCAGCATTGTATTCGTACTTCGATTGGGGTTTTCGCTATGTCGGGAAAACGCGATTGGCTCCGCATTTCCCGCCGGGTTATCCCGGAGTGCTGGCGGCCTGGCTGGACGTCCGGGGCTGGAGAGGGTTGGGGGAGTTGGGCCGGATGATAACGATGTTGTCGGCTCTCGCCATGACGGTGATGGCGTGCCGGGGCTGGGGCCGATGGCTGGGCCGCCCGGTTCTGTTTCTGGCGATGTTCCTGCCGTTGCAGTTCTGGATCAGCCGGATGGATTTTGCCGAGGGATTGCTCCAGTTTCTGTGGGTTTTGGCCGCCCTGCTGTTCTGCGGGCGGCGGCGGAATTTCCCGTCGGTTATGGCGGGGGTATTTCTGTGCGGTTTGCTGCTTTCGGTGAAGTTGGATGCATTGCTGGCGGTGCTTGTTGTGGCGGGGGTGATGTTTTTTGGAAAGAATCGACATCAGTCTTTCCTTTACCGGATTGGATTGGCGGCGGGATTTTTGATCGCGGTGGGATCCGGCTGGCCGGGCACCGTGCCTTATATCAGGGAAACCCTGCACCCGATAGTTTTGCAGGCGCGGCGGAATTGGGGAATCGTTGCCGGGATCTTTGTCCTGGCGGGTTGTTGGCGATTTTTCAAAAACACAGGGTTAGTGCAAAAATTTTCCCTGGGGCAGGCGCTGCGACGCAACGAACTGGCTTTGCCGACAGCGGTACTGGTGTTTGCCTATGCGTACTGGCTGCGACCCGTCTTGGGTCCACCGGCCAGGGAGTATTTCTGGCTGTTACATCATGTGGCACGTACCTTCAACGAGGAGAATTTTGTGCGGTTGGGGTGGTATTTCACCCTGCCGGGTTTGTTTGCGGCCAGCACGGGTATGGTGCTTGTTTTTCAAGGCTGTCGGCAGAGGTTACAGGGACTGCTGCCGACGGTCGGCCTCTTGTCGCTGTTGCTGGTGACTGCGCGCATCAATTGCAATCCCCTGCAACCCTATGTCATGCGGCGTTATGTTCCGTTTGCCCTACCGCTCCTGATTATGGGTTTGGCGGCTTTCCCGGTTTTGGGGGGAAAAGTTTTGCCTCGATGGGTCAGGCCTGTCTGGTTGTTGTGGCCTGTTTTGTGGGGGGCAATCTGGTGGCCGGGCCTGAAGGAGGTTCTGCCCGTATCCAATATGAAAGGATTGGCGGAGGTTTTTCGGGGGACGGTTGAAGCTTTGCCGGAACACAGTTTTCTGGTCATTTCGGAAAACGCCATGTGCAAGAGATTGAAAATGCCTTTTTTCGTGGGCTTTGGTGTGCCCACGGTGGAGTTTTACCCCCAAGCCAACCGGGACAGGATAAGAGATACCGGCTTATTCGAGGCTTTGGAAAAAAACGGATACCAGGCCATCTGGCTGACTTCGGAACAAAGCAAGTCGGGATCAGCTTTAAATCATGTCGGCCCATGCCTGTGCCTCCGGGAGTTTTCACTCGCCACACCCGACTCTTCGTATGCCCGGCCCCGGGGAACGTCTGCCTGTAAGACGTACCGATGGGTTTTAACGACGGTAGATAAAACAGGGCATTAATCCGCTCATCTCCCTGATAATTCTTGCAAGTCGCCCCCTGACTCACATTCTCCTTGGAGGCCTGAAATCAGTCCTTCTGGATTCCAATTCAGACAGGCTAATATTAATCAAGGCTTTTACGCATCATGATGAAGGGTTGGTTGCTTATTCTCCTGACGTTGCTCCTCCCGTGCCGGGGCCGGGCCGACTTCATTTCCACGGAGTCCCTCCTTCAGGACCCCAGTCCGGTTGAATGGTCCGCTTTGGCCCGCTATAATGGCACGATCACCCGCCAGCAGTTCAACGATCGACTCAACTCCGTTTTCGACCCCTTCCACGGCATGGCGCCCTTCATCACCATCACCGACAAGTCGGTGCAGGTTTTCAGCTCCGACAATCACACGCTTCAACCTTTGGTCGAGGTGACCTTTGCCGAGTCCGCGGACAAGGTGCAGGGGGTGACTGAATCCTATCGTACTCCGGAGATGATACGGAATTTGCAGAAAATCTGGTCCGACAAACCCCTGACCTGGTTGCATGTGGCCATCGAGCCAGCCGACATCGGCGGGGACTGGGCCAACATGGAGGATCGTTCGACAGTCTATCGCGGTTATGGCCTGATCAATGAAGGGGATCTGAACCTGACCGTTTCCAAGGTGCTGGCCAAGCGTCTGCGCGAGCTGGGTGCGGAGGTTTTTGTGACCCGCGACACCAATGCGCCGGTTTCCCACTGGACGCCGCAGGAGTTGTTGCCTGAGGCCGCCATCATGCTGACGGACAAGCCCTATCTGTTGCCCCAGGCCTACACCCAGCGGACGAGGGGACTGTCCGCCTCCAGTCCGCGCCGGGTGCAGGTGGCGGCGGAGGTGCTGCTGACCAAAACGGCCGAGGCTTATGCGCGGGCGGAAAAAGTGCGGGAGAATTTCCAGCCCGACATCACCATCGTACTTCAACACAACGCCACCGACCGCAGCGGCAATGGAAGGCTGACGCCGCGCAACCGGAACATCTTCTTTGTCCACGGCGCCTACACGGCCAAGGAGTTGAGCCGGGATCTGCGCCAGCGCCTGCGTCTCCTGACGAAACTGCTGGCCAATGTCACCCCCGTGGAAACGGAAGTGGCCTGCCGCATCGCCGAACATTTCAAGGAGGCGACCGGCTATCTGCCGGTGATGTATGGAGATTCCAACACCACCCGCATGGTCACGCCCGACAATAATTATGTGGTGGCGCGCAACATCGCCCTCAACCGCATCCATGATGGTCCGGTGGTGGTGACAGAGCCCTATTTCATGAATGAGCGCGTCACGCTGAAGCGATTGCTGGCCGGCGACTACGACGGCACCATGAACATCGACGGCAAAGCCTACATCAGCATCTATCGCGAATACGCGGAGGGAGTGGTGTCGGGATTGCTGGATGCCTATGGCCTGCCCAAAACCGGGGAAAACTCCGAACTTGCGGAAGGCAGCGATAACGCCTCCACATCGAATGCCACGCCCGTTTCTCCCAACGGAACCACTTCCAACAGTACCAACGACCCAACCCAACCTCCCGCCTTATGAAAAAACGTCTGCTGATTCTGCTCTTGCCTGGGGCCTTGCTGCTGGGCTCGTGCCAGCCCAAGGCCACACCGCCGCCCCTGATTCCCTTGTCGCAGCTTTTCGACAATCCCAAGATCAGCAGTGCCGCCATTTCGCCCGACGGCCTGAAGCTGGCCTTTCTGGCCCCTGAAAAAGGCCGGCTTAATGTGCACGTCTGCAAACTGGCAGAGGGTTTCGGACATGCCAGGGCTGTCACGCACGACGAAAAACGCGGCATCTTCCACTTCTTCTGGACCTGGGACAGCCGCTACATTTTGTACACACAGGATGAGGGCGGAAACGAAAACTACCACATCTACCGCGTTGACCCGTTGCTGGACCATCCCAACGCGGTGGATCTGACGCCTTTCCCCGGAGCACGGGCCGATCCCCTCGATCTGCCGCGGGAGCGACCGGATGAAATCGTCATCGGTCTCAATGCGCGCGACAAACGTTATTTCGATGCCTGTCTCATGAGCATCAGCAGCGGGAAAATGCGGGTGTTGGAGAAAAACCCGGGGGATGTGGATGAGTGGGTGACGGATGCCCACGGCATTCTGCGCGCTGCAGTGGCACAGATCGGAACGGAAAAGGAAATCCGTGTGCGCGACGGCGCAACGGGGCCTTTCCGCAAGCTGGCCCGCTACACGGACGAGGAGGATGCCAGTGTGTTCGACTTCGGCAAGGACGGCAGTTTTCTTTATGTGGGCAATGCGCGCGGTTCCGACACCCTGCGGCTGGTCAAGCTGGACATCACAACCGGTGCGGAAACCCTCATCGATCAGGATCCGGAATACGATCTGGAAGGGCCGGTACTCAGCAGCCTGACTCATGAGCTGCTCGCGGTTTCGTACAATCGCGATCGCGTGACCTACAAAACCTATGATGCGCAATTTGCCAAAAACCTGGAAATCCTGGGCAAGGTGCATGACGGCGAGATCCTCTTCCGCAGTTCGGACGCCACGGAAAAGAAATGGATCATTGCCTACAATTCGCCGACCGATCCGGGGGCGACATATCTTTACGACCAGGACACGGGCCGGGCGCAGTTTCTGTACCGGCCCCGGCCCTGGCTGAAGCCGGAGCAACTGTGCGACATGAAACCGGTTTCCTATCCCAGTCGCGACGGATTGACCCTGCACGGTTATCTGACCCTGCCCAAAGGGCGCGAGGCAAAAAATTTGCCTCTTGTGCTGGTGGTACATGGCGGTCCCTGGGTGCGCGATGACTGGGGTTACGACGGGGAGGTGCAGTTTCTGGCCAATCGCGGCTACGCCGTGTTGCAGGTGAATTACCGCGGCTCGACCGGTTATGGCAAAAAATTCCTTCATGCTGGCGACAAGGAATGGGGTGGCAAGATGCTGGACGATCTGGTGGATGGTGCCCACTGGGCGGTGGCGCAGCGCCTGGCTGATCCGAAACGACTGGCCATCTATGGCGGCAGCTACGGAGGGTACGCCACCCTGTCCGCCCTCGCTTTCCGTCCGGAGGTTTTTGCCTGCGGCATCGATTACGTGGGTGTTTCCAACCTGCTGACCTTCATGAATACCATCCCGCCCTATTGGGACAGTTTCCGTGACCTGATGTACAAGCGGGTGGGCAACCCCAAAACCGAGACGGAATTTTTGCGTTCACGCTCGCCCCTTTATGCCGCCGATAAAATCCGTGTGCCGCTGTTTATCGCCCAGGGGCTCAACGATCCGCGGGTGAACCATGCCGAGTCGGAACAGATTGTCAAAGTGCTGCAGGAACAGAAAAAGCCCGTGGAATACATGGTGAAGAAGGATGAGGGGCACGGCTTTGCCAACCCGGAGAATCGCATGGATTTTTACCGGGCCATGGAAGCGTTTTTGGCAAAATATCTGTAATCAACGGAGCGCGCGCACTTTTGCCAGCGAAGGTGCGAAGAGAAAAATGAGGGATGGACCGGGTGTGAAACGACACGGGACGGGTCCGGCCATCTTTTTTCCGGGGTTGCTCCACATATTGACCGGACGCTGAGGGTTGTGTATGGTGCCTCGCTTTTATGAAATCCAGCCGTTTCTTTCCGCTCCTAGCCTTTTCCGCACTGTGTCTTGCCGGTTGTGACGACCGCGAGGGAATCAAGGTTTACCGGGTGGCCAAAGCCCCCGTGGAAAACGAGGCTCCCGGTGGCGACACTGCCGGAATGCCGCCCGCCAATCCGGGCATGACTGGAATGGGGGCTTCTTCATCTGTTGAATCCTCGGCCCCGTCCGGTGAGGAGTTCAGCAGCAAGGCTCCGGCGGAGTGGGAAAGCAAACCGGCCACGACGTTGCGCCGGGCCAGTTTCGTGGTCAAGGGAGGCAAGGACACGGCCGCCGATGTTTCGCTGGTGGTTCTTTCCGGCGGTGCGGGCGGCATTCTGGACAACGTCAATCGCTGGCGTTCGCAGCTCGGTCAGGCTCCTGTCACGGAGGATGTCATGGCCAAAGGGGCGCAACATGTGGCGTCCGGCCTGGGGGATGTGACGGTGGTGGACATTGAAGGCAATGCCGAAGGCGGGGATGTTTTACACGACGGACGGATTGTAGCGGGTGTGGCGCTGGGTCCGGACCGGGTTTATTTTTTCAAAATGCGCGGCAACAAAGAACTGGTCGGAGCGCAAAAGGAAAATTTTATCAAGTGGATACATTCCGTCAAGGTGACGGCCCGTGCGGCACAGGCGTCGCAGCCGGCCGCGCCTGCAGCGGCAACCGGGCCGGTACCGGCAACAACGGAGGGGAAACCCAAGATCAACTGGGTCGTGCCCGGCACCTGGAAGTCGGCCCCTGCCTCGGCCATGCGTTATGCGAGTTTTACCGTTGCGGGCGCCAATGGCGACAAGGCGGATATATCCGTGAGTGTTTTTGCGGGGGACGGCGGCGGGGACCTGGAGAATGTCAACCGCTGGCGGGGTCAGATCGGTTTGGAAGCCGTTGATGCCGCAGCGTTGCAGACCTTGGTGGTGCCGGTGAAAAGCCGGAGCGGCGAGATCACCACGGTGGATCTGGCGGGACCGAAGGCGCGGGTGCTGGCGGGTTGGGTGCGGCGCGAGGGCTCGGTGTGGTTCTTCAAGCTGAACGCGAGTGAGGCCGTGGCCAAATCCGAGAAGGACAATTTTACAAAATTTTTGCAGTCGGTGCAATTCTAAGAGAAAAAACATGCCGCACCGTTTATTGGATTTTATTTCGTCGCTCAAGCTCACCCTGTTCTGTCTGGTGGCGGCGTTGCTGCTGGTTTTCGCCGGCACTCTGGCGCAGGTGAATCATGGGGTGCATCTGGTGCAGGAGCGTTATTTCCAGAGTCTGTTCATCTGGTGGCCTCCGGATTCGACCGGGTTCAAAATTCCGGTGTTCCCGGGCGGTCATTTGCTGGGGGCGGTGCTTTTGATCAATCTGATTGCGGCACACCTGCGGCGATTCCGCTGGAACTGGCGCAAGCTGGGCATTCATCTGACCCACGCCGGGCTCATCATCATGCTGCTGGGCGGATTGTTCACGGACCTTTTTTCCGTGGAGAGCCGCATGCGCCTGACCAATGGCGAAACAAAAAATTATTGCGAGGATTCGCTGAAGATGGAACTGGCGGTGATCGATGAAACCGCGCCGGATCTGGAACAGGTCACGGCCATTCCGGAAAAAATACTGGCCCGCGGCGGCACCGTCACGCATCCCAGCCTGCCTTTCCGCATGATGGTGAAGCATTTTTACCGGAACTCGCAGATTCAAATGCTGGACAAGGCAGGCCCGGGCGCAAAGCCGGCCTCCGACCACGGCATCGGCACCCGGCTGGCGGTGGCGGAGTTGCCGCGGGCCGCAGCGCTCAATGACAGCGACCTGCTGAGCGCGATCATCGAGATCGTACCGGTGCCGGCGACGGGCGAAGCCACGGCGTTGTCGCTGGGCACCTGGCTGGTTTCGGACGGATTGGGAGCGCCGCAGAAATTTTTCTGCGCGGGACGTCAATGGCGTCTGGAGCTGAGACCGGCACGCTATTACAAACCCTACAGCCTGACGCTGAAGCGGTTCACGCACGAAAGTTATGCCGGAACGGAAATCGCCAAGAATTTTGCCAGTCGCGTGGCCTTGATTGACGAGGAGCGGAGGGAAAACCGCGATGTGCTGATTTACATGAACCATCCGCTGCGGTACCGGGGCGACACCTTTTATCAGGCGAGTTTTGAAAAAGGGGATCAGGCCACCATTTTGCAGGTGGTGCATAATCCCAGCTTCCTGGCTCCCTATGTGGCTTGTGTGGTGGTGGCGGCCGGGTTGTTGCTGCAGTTTTCGATACATCTGGCCGGCTTCGCCCGCCGCCGCAAAACGGAGTCCTCATCATGAACCGATTCATTCCCTGGATGGTGGCTGTGGTGGCCGCACTTTGGCTGCTTTCGGGCTGGGCTCCGCGCAAGGTCGGGAGCGACGGCTTTGACACAGCGGCTTTCGGCAAATTGCCGGTGCTTTCAGGCGGGCGTCTCAAGCCGCTCGACACGGTGGCCCGCACCTCGCTGGTCATCATTCATGGCCGGCAAACCTTGCGGTTGGAGGACGGGAAGGTGCTGGCGGCGGATCATTGGCTGGCTGACCTGTGTTTCAATGCGCCGGTGGCGGACAAGTATCGTGTCTTTGTCATCAATCATCCGGATGTGCTGGGCCTTTTCGGCTGGCAACAGACGGACCGGAAGTATTTCAGCTACGCGGAACTGACCCCGTTTTTCAAAACCATCGACGAGCAGGGGGAGTCGGCGGACAAGGTGGAATCGGCCCAGCGTTCGCAGTTCCAGAACGCGATATTGAACTTGCGCAACGGACTCATGATTTATCAGCGGCTGAAAAACAGCCTGCAGCCGGATGATGCCAGGGATTTCAGCGATGAAATCAATGCCTATGTGCAGGCCATACCGGCGGGGGTGGAAGCCACCCGGCACAAGGAAAAGAACGAGAAATTCGAGAAGGACAAACTGGATCTGCTGGCGCAGTTTGTCAGTCGCTATCAGGACCTGTCGGATTTCGGCTATGCCCTGGCCGTGCCCTCCAAGCCGGGGGCCGAGTGGGTGACGGTGGGCAAGAGTTTGCTGGGTGTACTGTCGGCGGGTCAGGTGCATCCGGTGGTGAAGGCCTATGCGTTGATTGGCGATGCCTATCGCAATGGCGACGCGGCTTTGTTCAACCAGCAGGTGCAGGATTTGTCGGATTGGATGCAGGCGCATGAGCACAGGGAGAGCGGACGGGCGTCGTTTGAATCCTTGTTCAATCAGGTGGAGCCGTTTTACCAGAGCATGTGTCTTTATGTGCTGGCTTTTGTCGTCATCTGCGGCTCCTGGCTGGGTTGGAACCGGGTGCTGAACCGGAGCGCGTTCCTGCTCCTGTTGCTCGCCCTGGCGGTGCATACCTTCGGTTTGGTCTCGCGCATGTATCTGCAGGGTCGGCCGCCCGTGACCAATTTGTATTCCTCAGCCATTTTCATCGGTTGGGGGACGGTGATCATCGGTTTGATCCTGGAGCGCTTGTATCGTGACGGCATTGGAGCCGCCTGCGCCTCGGCGGTGGGTTTCATCACCCTGATTATCGCCCATCATCTGGCGGAAAGCGGGGACACCCTGGAAATGTTGCAGGCGGTTCTGGACACGAACATCTGGCTGGCCACGCACGTGGTGGTGGTGACTCTGGGTTACTCCGCCATGTTTCTGGCCGGGATGCTGGCTCTTATGTATGTGGTGCGGGGGGTATTCACGGATTCATTGACGCCGACACTGGCGCAGTCGCTGACACGCATGACTTATGGAGTGATTTGCTTTGCCACGCTGTTCAGTTTTGTGGGCACGGTGCTGGGCGGGATCTGGGCCGATCAATCCTGGGGCCGGTTCTGGGGCTGGGACCCGAAGGAGAACGGAGCGCTGCTGATCGTGTTGTGGTGTGCGATCATTCTGCATGCACGCTGGGGTGGTTTTATCAAGCAGCGTGGACTGATGGTGATGGCCCTGTTCGGCAACGTCATCACCAGTTTTTCCTGGTTTGGGGTGAACATGCTGGGGGTGGGACTGCATTCCTACGGGTTCATGAACAAGGCCTTTCCCTGGCTGATCGCCTTTGTGGTGAGTCAATTGCTGCTGATGGCCTTCGCTCTGCTGCCACTGCAAAATTGGCGCAGTTTTGCTGTTAAAGACAGTAAGAGAGTCTGACGGCGCTTTTTTAGTCGAGCTATCTTTGGCTCTATTCATTAAATATTCCGCATAGCAGTCTGCAAAACTTTTCCGGGAACGAGTCGGGAGAGTGGATTTGTTGCAATTGCCCTGGCGTTTAGAAGTTCCAATTTTTAATCGGACATCAATTCCGATTATAGTCAAAACCCTGAGAACGAATCTCACGACACTCTTCTCTGTGTAAATTCCTGCCTGTAAAAGGCTTTTTACTCTTATAACGCAAGGAATTGTTCATAAGCATGTCTAATGCTGGGTTATAAGAAGATACTAAAATTAGCAATAGCGACTTTGACATGGAGCGCTTTGGGGAATCGTGTATGGATAAGTCGCGTTAAGCGTTAGCTCAAGTCAACTTAAGCTCACTATGCTGATAAGGGAACAAAAACTTAAAATGCGACTGCGTGATGGGCAGTCAGGCATTCCTTGCCGTAGCGGCGGGGGCAATTGTTAACTCCAACCCATGGAAGGACAGATTATGAATAGACGTTACTCACTCCCGAACTGGATCGCATCCCCCCGGTGGTTGCAAGGCAAGTATGGAAAATTGATGCTCACCGCAGGTTCCTGCGCCGCTTTGACGGCGCTGATGATCTCCTGCGCCGGAGTCAGCCAGGACTTGATGATCCCGCCCGGTGTTCCCGGAGCCTCCTTCGTCGGTTCCAAGGCCTGTGCCGATTGCCACGAGGAACTGGTGCGCGATTTCAAAACAGCCGACCATTCGCGATTGCAAGCCAAGGGTGCCAATGCCCAGAACATCGGTTGCGAATCCTGCCATGGTCCCGGAAGCCAGCATGTCAGCTCCGGCGGTGCGGCTCACACCATCATCAACCCGCGCAAATCCCCCGAAGCCTGTTTCCAGTGCCATTTGGAGGTCCGGGCCAAGTTCAGCCTGCCCAGCCACCATCCGGTGTTGGAAGGCAAAATCAGTTGCGCCGACTGCCATAACCCGCACAAGGGTTCCGTGGTCAAGGGCGGTGGCACCAACATGATGAGCAAAAACGACATCTGCTTCCAGTGCCACACGGCACAGAAAGGCCCGTTTGTATTCCAGCATGAGGCGGTGCGCCAGGGCTGCACCACCTGTCACGATCCGCATGGCTCGGTCAATCCCAAGCAGCTGACGGAACGTAATCAGACCCTCTGCTTGAAGTGTCACTTCCAACAACAGAAAGCCAACGGCGTGCTGGTGATCGGCAATGTGGTCCATGCGCCGGATGACGTCAATCGCGGCGCCTGCTGGTCGGGCGGCTGCCATGAGGCCATCCACGGTTCCCAAACCCAACCCCACCTCAAATTTTAACCGGAATACAGGACAAACCCATGAAAACACCAAGCTGTCTCAAAAATACAACGTTCACCGCCGCCCTTCTGCTCTGCCTCGGCCTGACCGGCACCAGCCGACTGCTGGCTGGCGCGGACGCGACTGTACCCAAGGCTCCCGCTGCTGACGCGGCGGCCAAAGCCGATGCCACAGGCATCGTCGCTGCGGCTCCGGAAACCGATCAATTCAACAACTGGGTGGATCTGGTCATGGGTGGCCAGATGCTGCATGGCGATACCGCGGCCTTCAAACACGCCAACGGAAATTCCGGAACGGTGTTCGGCGGCATCAGCGACATGCATCTTGAGCAAGCCGTGGGCAAGGGTGCGCTGCTGTCTTTGGACGGCCGGGCAATCTTTGATGACCACGATTACAAGGTCAAAGCCGAGCTGTCGCAGAACGATCTGGGTTATATCCGCGGCGGTTTCACCGAATTCCGCACATGGTATGACGGCAATGGCGGTTATTTCCCGCTCAACGGCAAGTCCTTTTCGTTGTACGACAACGAACTGGCACTGGACCGCGGCACCATCTGGGCTGAGGCAGGGCTACGCATGCCCAACCTTCCGGAGATCACGATTCATTACTCGCACGAGTTCCGCGACGGGCAGAAGGATTCGACCAGTTGGGGGCAGAGCTTCAACACCGGCCTGACCAATCCCGGCGGCACGGGCAACGCCACCAATGCGCGGGCTTTTGTGCCGTCGTTCCGCGACATCAATGAAAGCCGCGACACCATCACCCTGGAAGGGAACAAGACCTACGGCAACACGGACATCAATCTGGGTGGTCGTTATGAGTACGTGAACAATTCCGATTCACAATACATCGCCCGTTATCCGGGGGCCGTGAACCAGAATTTCATCACTCAAACCGACAAGGAGAGATCGGACCTGTTCAGTGGTCATGGATCCACCGTGACGCGCTTCAATGAAAATCTCTGGCTGACGGCGGCCTATAGCTACACCACCATCGACAGCAACATCGCGGGTGGCTCGCGCATCTATGGGCAGTATTACGACGCGCCTTACATGGCCATCAATAATTCCAGCCTGACCGGCTCCGGCTACCTCAACCTCTACGGGGGATCGTCAGTCTCCGACCATGTGACCACGGTCAATCTGATGTGGCAGCCCATCGAGTCCCTGATCATCACACCCTCCGCCCGGGTGGAGTTTGAAGACATCGTCAGCACCTCGGAATATGCACGCACGGCCGCTGCCAATGCCACCAACACCACCGGCTTGCAGACGCCGCGCACCTACAACATCACCTCGGATGTGCTCATGAATGTCGCGGAAAGCCTGGATATTCGTTACACCGGGGTCGAGGACTGGGTGTTCTACGCCACCGCCGAGGCCGAGCAGGAGGACGGAGCCCGCAAGGAAAACTCCAACAGCAGTTTCCTTTCCAAGAACAATCCGTTGAACCTGGACGAGGATGAGTCGGCAGTGCGTCAAAAATACACCGTCGGAGCCAACTGGTATCCGCTGCCCAAGCTCAGTCTGGCTGCGCAGTATTATCACAAGATGGACAAGAACACCAATGACTTCAATTCCGACTCCATCGTCGTCACCGGCAATCAGCGCATGGTGGAGCAGACCTTCAACACGGACGATCTGAACTTCCGCGTTACCTGGAAGCCGTGCCCCAAGCTTTCCCTGGTCAGTCGTTATGACTTCACCTACACGGAAATCGCTTCCAAGTGGGGTGTGAATCCCGGCATGTCGGGTGGCAACAGCACCACCGGCATCACCCTGGCCACCAACGAGAGCTCGGAAACAACGAACAACATCCTCAGCGAAAGCATCACCTGGACGCCGTTCTCGCGGTTGTATCTACTCGGCTGCGGTTCCTATGTGCTCAACCGGACGGAGACACCGGCCTACGAGCAGATCTCCACGCCGGTGGTGTTGAACTTCCGCAGCGATTACTGGACGGCGACCTTCTCCGCCGGGCTGGCCTTTGATGACAAGACGGATCTGAGGGCGGATTACACCTACTATCGCGCCAACGACTACATGAACAATGCGGTTTATGGCATGCCCTATGGCTCGGGAGCGACCGAGCACACGGCCTCGGCGGTGTTGAGCCGGCAGATCTCCAAGAACATCAAAATGTCTCTCAAGTATGCCTATTGCAACTACAGCGACCAGACCTATGGCGGCAATGACAATTACGACGGACACATGATTTACACCAGCCTTCAGAGCCGGTTCTAAAAACACTTAATCCCCGAACAAACCCAAAATTAAAAAAGATAAAATCATGAAATTCAAAACCAGTCTGCTCCTGATCACGGCCACCGTGATGATCTCGGCCGGAACCGCCCTCGCCGCCGATGGCAAAGCCCTTTTTGACACCACCTGTGCCAAGTGCCACGGCGCGGATGGCAAGGGTGCCACCAAGATGGGTGCCAAAGCCGGTTGCAAGGATTTCACCGATGCCGCTTATCAGGCGACATTGAAGGATGACAAGATGGCTGATTCCATCAAGAGCGGCGTGAAGGAAGGCGACAAGACCAAGATGAAGGGTTTTGGCGATGTGCTGAGCGCCGACGACATCAAGGCCTTGGTGGCCTACGTCCGTTCCTTTAAGAAATAAGTGTCTGTTGTTTGTTGGTCCGATCCGCTCCGGTCCTGTCCGGGGCGGATTAGGACAACCCGCCCGAGACCATGAACGAATCCACCAAAACGGCCAGAGTGCTTCAGGTGCTGGTGGGATTGTTTCTTTTGCTGGCGGTGGCTTTTCTTCTGAACCTGTGGGGCAGGTCCGCGCCCCGGCCACAGATTCCGTTGGTGGACCCCAAGTTTATTGATCCGGCCACGGTGCGCCAGTCCTATGCCGACATCACCGCCGCCAAGGGGGATCTTTCCGATTTCGATTGTTATGGCTGTCACGACAAGAAAAAGCCGCCCACGCTGCGTTTTGATGGGAATCAAACCCTGATCATTCCGCAGGAGCATTCGGACATTGTCATGGCTCACGGCAGTCACAACCGGAACAACAACTGTTTCAACTGCCATGATGAAAACAATCTGGAGCAGTTGCAGACCCGCGATGGACATCAGGTGAGTTTTGCCGACAGCCCGCAGCTTTGCGGCAGTTGTCACGGGCCGACGTACCGCGACTGGATGGCGGGAGCTCATGGCCGGGTGAGTGGCTACTGGAATCACAATGTGGGCGAAAAAACCCGCAAGGCCTGCGTTTCCTGTCACAATCCGCATTCGCCCAAGTTCCCCGGCCGACAGCCGGCTCCGCCCCCGCACCCGCTGCATCCCCTGGCCAAACCGTCCGGATCAACGGAAGGAAAGGATTGATATGTCCGATAAATTGCCCAACTCAGAGCCGATACCCGCACTGGACCAGGTGGGGATGTCCCGCCGCAGTTTCCTGCGCACTTCGGCCGTGGTGGCCTCCGGTTTCGCCGCCCTCGCCGCCGGGCTGGAGCCGTTGCGCAACTTGAATGATTTTCCGACCTTGGAGCGCTTCATGCAGAAGTACTACAAGGAAATGACCCCGGAGGACATGGCACGGGTTTTAAAGCGGATCGAGAGCGAGGTGGAGCAGCAATACGGCGTACGTCCTCATGTGCGCGATTACAAGCCGATGGACGGTGTGGAGTTTGTCTATTGCCTGAACCTTTCGCGCTGCATCGGCTGTCGCAAATGTGTTCATGCCTGCGTGGCGGAGAACAATCAGTCGCGCAACCCTGAAATCCAGTACATCCGGGTGTTGCAGATGCCCAACGGCTCGTTCGACATGGAGAAGGCCGTGCACGATTACAATCCGGAGCAGGTGCCGGAGAAGGGACATTTCTACATGCCGGTGCAGTGTCAGCAGTGCAAGAATCCGCCCTGCGTCAAGGTTTGTCCCGTGCATGCGACTTGGCAGGAGACTGACGGCATCACGGTCATTGATTACGACTGGTGCATCGGCTGCCGTTATTGCGAAGCGGCCTGTCCGTACTGGGCCCGGCGCTTTAATTTCACCAAGCCCTCCATTCCCAAGGAAAAGATCAATCCCAACATGTCCTACCTCGGCAACCGGCCCCGGCGCCAGGGCGTGATGGAAAAGTGTCATTTCTGCATCCAGCGCACCCGTGCGGGCCGCTATCCCGCCTGTGTGGAAGTCTGTCCGGCGGGCACGCGCAAATTCGGGAACATACTCGATCCCGAAAGTGAAGTTTCCTACATCCTCAAAACCAAGCGCGTGTTCACACAGCTCAAGGAAGAACTGGGGACCTCTCCGCGCTTTTTCTATTATTTCGACGTATGAAGACCGCAGCCCGCAACTACCTGATTTTTTTATGGCGCTGTGCACGCATCGCCTTTGTCGGTGACTGGCGTTACTACGCCTGGATGGGCGTGCTGACACTGTTTTGCATGCTGGGCCTCAACGCCTACGCCAAACAGTTTGCCCAGGGGCTGGTGGTGACGGGCATGAGCGACCAGGTTTCGTGGGGGGTTTACATCGCCAACTTCACCTTCCTCGTGGGGGTGGCGGCGGCGGCGGTCATGATGGTCATTCCCGTTTATATCTATGACAACGAGGAGCTGCATGATCTGGTGATTTTCGGGGAACTCCTGGCGGTGGCCGCCATCATCATGTGCCTGTCCTTTGTCACGGTGGATTTGGGCAGGCCGGACCGTTTCTGGCATTTGATTCCCGGACTCGGGCAGTTGAACTTTCCCGCCTCCATGTTGAGCTGGGACGTGATTGTGCTGAACGGCTACCTGCTGCTCAACGTGCACATTTGCGGTTATCTGCTCTATTGCCGCTATCAGAACAAGAAACCCGCCCGGTGGTTTTACATCCCGTTTGTGTTCACGGCCATCTTCTGGGCCATTTCGATTCATACCGTCACGGCGTTTTTATATGTCGGACTGGGTGGACGCCCGTTCTGGAACACGGCCATTGTCGGCCCGCGTTTTCTGGCTTCCGCATTCACAGCCGGACCGGCCCTGATCATTCTGGCGTTGCAGGTGATTCGTCGCGTCACCCACTACACCATCACCGACAAGGCCCTGCTGACCCTGCGCAGCATTGTGCAGGTGTCCATGCTCATCAACGTCTTCCTGCTGGCCTGCGAGGTCTTCACGGAATTTTATTCGGGTGGATTGCACATCGCCTCCTCGCGCTATCTCTTCCTCGGTCTGCATGGTTATCATGCCCTGGTTCCCTGGATCTGGACAGCCATCACCTTCAATCTCACCGCCATGGTGCTGCTGGTGCTGCCGTTGAGTCGCAGTTTGAAATGGCTCAACCTGACCTGCGTGCTCTGCATCACCGGCATCTGGATCGAAAAAGGAATGGGTCTGGTCATTCCGGGGTTCATTCCCACGCCGCTGGGTGAGATGGCCGAATACACACCGTCACTCAACGAAACCCTCGTCTGTTTCGGCATCTGGGCTTTCGGGCTGCTCTGCTACACCATCTTCCTGCGTATGTCGGTCCCGATCCTGCAGGGCGGGATTTCCAAGGCCAACGAAAAGGAGGCACTGGTGAATACCATTTTCGCCGTCACCGAGGCTCCCAAATAACCAGCACGCACCCGCATGGATACCAAACTTACCCTGGAGGATGGCCGGCAGTCGTTGACGTCACATCTGGCGTCAAAGGGTTTTGAAATCCGGGAAAAATACGGTCCGCTCATCGGCCTGACGGAGTTGCGGCGCATTTTGGACGATCGCAGCGCCTGTCGTTATCCCTGCAGCCTGGTCTTTGACGACCTGTTTTTGCAACCGGGTGAGTTTGCCTATCCCAGGCCGGTGGGTGACAGACCCGAGGACGGGTTCACGATTTATGTGCATCCGATTTTTGCCCTTGATCCGGACCGGGTGCCTTATCTGGTGCTTTACCAATTGGTGCAGGTGAACTACGGCGATTTCGCCACGGCCGCGGATGCGGAGACTTTCGGAGCGCAAGTGCTGGGGCTGACGCAGGAGGTCTATTATCAGAGTCTCTGTGAAATGGCGGATCAATTGCCGGAAGGTGCCTCGTCCACCTGTTCCTGCCACGGATGAAAGAGGCGATTTCTCATTTAAATCCTATCGACAGTATAAACAATCAAACTATAAATACCCATAAGCAAACCAATCATGAAAACACAAAAACTCATCATTGCACTCACCCTTGTATTGGCGACGGGCATCGCCTCAGCCGCTGAAGTATCCGAAACCTGGACCAAGAACTGCGCGTCCTGCCACGGCAAGGACGGCACCGGCAACACCACCATGGGCAAGAAAAAGGGGGCCAAGGACTATACGGATGCGGCCGTGCAGGCCAAGTTGACTGATGCCGATGCCATCAAGGCCATCAAGACCGGCGTGCCGGACAAGATGAAGGCTTTTGGCGACAAACTGACGGACGCCGAGATTACCGCCCTGGTGGCCCAGATCCGCGCCTTCAAGAAATAAACGATTCCCGCTGACACAATAATTCCGACAGCGGTGTTGCCACTCATGCAGCACCGCTGTTTGAGAAAAGAATCCCATGCCAACCGCTCCGCTTTCCCTGCGCCGGTTGATCCGCAACTGGATCAGTCTGGCCGGCGCCATCATCGCCACCGGCAGTTTCTTCGCCTTCCTGTTGCTGTTCTCCCTGGACATGTTTGCCCAGCACGGCAATCCGTACATGGGCATCCTGGCCTATGCGGTGGCACCCGGATTCCTGCTGCTCGGCGTGGTTCTGGTTCTGGCCGGTTACCTGATCAGTCGTCGTCAGGAGTTGCGCGGCAGTGCGGGTGCGCCCGTTTTGGCCCTGACCATCGATCTTTCACGCGAGCGCGACCGCAAGCTGCTCACGATTTTTGCGGTGGCCGGGGTGGTGTTTTTGTTCATGACCGCCCTGGGCAGTTATCAGACCTATCACTTTACCGAATCGGTGCAGTTCTGCGGCCAGGCCTGTCATTTGCCGATGGACCCGGAATTTGTCACCGCCCAGCATTCCCCCCACGCGCGGGTGGAGTGCGTGGCCTGCCACGTGGGCAATGGGGCTTCAGCCTACGTCAAAACCAAGATCAGCGGCATGCGCCAGTTGTATCATGTGATGCGCAACGACTTTGAGCGGCCCATCGGCATCACCATCGGGAAACTGCGTCCGGCCCGCGAAACCTGCGAGCAGTGCCACTGGCCGCAAAAGTTCACCGGTGGATTTGAACGCACCTTTCACCACTACCTGGCCGATGAAAAGAACACACCGTTCAGCGTGCGACTGCTGGTCAATGTCGGCGGCGGCGACCCTGAACGGGGTCCGGTGGGGGGCATTCACTGGCACATGAATCTGGCCAATAAGATTGAATACATCGCCACGGACGATCAGCAGCGCGTCATTCCCTGGGTCAAGCATACTGATTCCCAGGGAGTGGTGACCGAGTACCGCAACCCGGATTTCAAGGGGGACCTGTCCAAATATCAGAAGCGCACCATGGATTGTCTCGACTGCCACAACCGGCCTTCGCATAATTTTCTCTCGCCGAATCAGGCGGTGGATCTGGCTTTGTCCAGCGGTCGCCTCGACGCCCACATTCCCTGGGTGAAGGCGAAGATTGTCGAGGCCCTGATCCAGCCTTACAGCACCAAGGCGGAGGCTTTGCAGAAGATCGAGGCCCGACTGCGCGCGGCCTATCCCGACAAAGCCCAGGCCGATGCGGTGGTGGCGGAAGCACAGTCCATCTACAAAAACAATTTCTTTCCGGAAATGAAGGCGGACTGGCGCGCCTATCCGGACCATCTCAGCCACAAGGAGTGGGACGGCTGTTTCCGCTGTCACGACGGCAAGCACAAGACCGCCGACAGCAAGGCCTCAATCAAGGCCAACGATTGCCGGGCCTGTCATCTTATCCTGGCGCAGGGTAACGACGAGGATGTGAAAAAGATGGATGCCGCCGGTCACGAATTCATGCACATTGACGCCGAGTATTCGGACTTCTCCTGTTCCGAATGCCACACCGGCGCCACTCCGAAGTAGTCGGTGGGTGCGGTATCGGCAGTCTCCGCAGAGGCCCGGCCTGGCAGGCGGGACGTCTAAAGCTCCCGCCGCAGGTATGGGTTCTTCCCGGAGCCAATCAGGGCTGGAAGGTGATCTTGAACCCGGTGGCCGGTGAGGCGCTCAGGTTGGCCGGTGTCTTGATGACCAGAGCATCGCTTTCCTGCTTCCATTCCAGATTGGAATTGCCGCCCAGCAATTGCACCGAGGCCACTGCCTTGTCGGCCAGTTTGGCGTCGAGACCCAGCGATTTAATGCGCAGTTCTGCCGCGGGGGCTCCCATGCAAAACGCGTAGAGAACCTTTTTATCCTTGGAGGTGGTGAAGCGGAAGTCCTGTGCCGTGTAGCTTTGTTTGCTTTCGTGGAACATGCCACCCACAGGTTTGGTGGGGCCCTCACCAAAAATTTTCCACGGGCGGGTGGCGTAAATGCCCTCGCCGTTCACGGAGGTCCAGGCGGCCAGGTCGTCCAGCGTCTTGAGCATGTCAGGTTCCAGATCGCCTTCGGGTGTTTGCACGACATTGATGAGCAGATTGCCGTTTTTGCTCACGATATCCACGAGCATTTCAATGATCTCAGTCGAGCTCTTGTATTTCTGACCGGTGCGGTAGAACCAGTCGCCGATGGAGGTGTCGGTCTGCCAGGGATCATCATAGATTTTTTCCGCCACGCCGCGCTCGTAGTCGCGCACCCATTTGCCGTTGGATTCCTGCTTGCAGTTGTACACCGCTTCCAAGTTGCCATTGTTTTTGGCGATGTCCTGGTTGTAGTAATTGGCGAGCATGGCCCGGCCCACCACACCGAAGGGGAGGACGCTGTCGGAGTAGAGCAGGTCGGGATGGTACGTTTCGACCAGTTCCTTGACGTCATTGAACCATTCCTGGTGCCACTCGGGGTTTTTGGTCAACCAGGCGGTGTCATCAGGAGCCGCTTTGGTGTGATACAGATCCTGATATTGGGGGTCGTTACCGTCGTAGGGAACGCCGGCCAGGGGGCCGGTCTTGTCCGCACCGTGGCTGGTCTGGAACCAGGTGTAGCTGGCGGCCAGATGCTCCGATACGCCGAAGCGCAGGCCTTCCTTTTTCGCCGCCTTTTGCCAGATGCCGAGCACATCTTTTTTGGGGCCCATCTTCACGGCGTTCCAGCGATGGATTTGGGAATTCCAGAGGAAGAAGTTGTCGTGGTGCGAGCCCATGCTGACGAAATATTTGGCCCCGGCTTTTTTGTAGAGGGCCATGAGTTTTTCCGGCTCCCATTTTTCGGCCTTCCAGAGCGGGATGATGTCCTTGTAGCCGGTCTGGGACGGATGGCCGTAACGGGCCAGGTGGTCGGTATAATCGGCATCAGCCTTCTTGGTCTGGCCGGTTTTGGGATCGACGAAGCCTTCGCCCATGTACAATCGTTTGGCATACCAGTCGCCGTGGCGCGGAACCGCCTGCGGTCCCCAGTGGGCCCAGATGCCGAACTTGGCGTCGCGGAACCAATCCGGATACTGGTATTGCTTGAGAGAGGTGTCGTTGGGTTGGAAGGGGCCACCGGTGACAGTAAGGTTGTAGGTGGAGGGGGGATTGGGCTCTGAGGCCAGAGCGGGAAGGGTCGAGACCAGAACACTGAGGAGAATGAGAGTCTTCATAGAATAGATTGAAAAGCTACAACTGCACTTAATGACAGGCAAGCGGATTTGTGTTAAGGTGTTCGCAGGATGGGGCGACGGCGATAGATAGAGACGATGGAGTGTGGGACGTTTTATCATGCAAGGTCCGGAGTGACCGGCGGGAGCCGATCG
>Ga0075019_10000241_pt1 | contig 31071 bp, 19 predicted proteins | sample ColStrG_CSR_2013_FD_71473 | JGI IMG/M metagenome (GOLD analysis project Ga0075019, IMG submission 71473) | Freshwater sediment microbial communities in response to fracking from Pennsylvania, USA - Cold Stream Run_MetaG_CSR_2013 | ecosystem: Environmental > Aquatic > Freshwater > Creek >...
GAATTGGGTGGAGCAGGCGCGCTGGTGGGAGGCGTAGGCGCGCCGCTCGATCCGGTGCTGCCGGACTTTCCCTTGTCGCCCTGGGAACCGCCGGTCGTGGTTGGGGCGCCGCCGGGGCTGCCACCGATGCCACCACGCTGTGCCAGACCTTGGTAGATGGCTTGCTCCGCCGCCCTTGCAACCCTCATAAAGATGTTGCCCCGGTCCACCAGTTTGGCCAGCGGTTGATTGGGGAAGACACGAACCGCCTCTCCTCGCCCCAGGAACTTGTCCGGCCCCGGCTGAAGGCGGTGATGAACCTGCACCAATCCGTCGTCCACACTGACGACCGTGGTGCCTTCCAGGTCTTCGACGACCACATCGAATATCGTTCCACGCACGGAAATCACGGCGGTTGGGCTGGTGACGTTGTTCGGATTGGCTACGCCGGGCAGGTGCTGGATCATGACCTTGATGTGGCCGATCCAGATGTTCAGAAGATGAGTCCAGTTTCCAAGATCCTGGCGGAAGGTGAACTCCGACTCAGGGAAGACTTCGATGGTGCTGCCGTCGCTCACCTGGAACTTGGCGTACCCGTCCTTTCCCGTCTTGATGATCCACTGGGGCTTGACTTCCTGATTCTGGTTTAACGCCCACTTGTACCCATTGGCTCCATCTTTCAGGTAGGAAACATCACCCATCAGCGCGACGGTGCGGGCAGTTCCCTCCTGCGCCCGCAGCGGGGCCAGGCACACCAGGAGTGTAGCCGCAAGGAGCAACCCTTCGACAGCCCGCGGAAACGTCGAGCGCCTGAACATAACACCTTTTCGAGACTCGGACGTCTTCAATCCATTCATCCGTGCCAGAACAAGAATAGTCTAGCACCAAACATGCTTAGCAAGCATGTGGCCGGAATCAACTAATTTGCCGCAAGGTACTTGATTTCAGCAGTTTGATTCGGAAATTCGCGCTTGAAATGAGGTAGAATGGAACGTGATTGTGTGTCATAAGGGAACACTCGGCCGCAATGTGTGTCTTTTCGCGCTGGCGGTGGGAGTGGTTTGGCCCGGGGAGGCCCAGAACGGCACCCGATGGCGGAAAATCGGCAGCTATGCCGCCGAATTGAGGCTGGCCTCGCCGGCGACCGGCCCGGTGGACCGCGTCTGGTTCAATGCAGACGGTTCCGTGCTGTATGCCCGGACCCGTTCCGGAAAGGTCTTCCAGACGCCCGATTTCGAAACCTGGACCGTGGTCTCCACCCCGGAGCCTCCCGAATCACTGTTGGGAATGCCGATTCGCATTCCGGAACCGGGGGCTAAGGTGATCGCCATGCCAGGGGGAGGGCTCTACTCCCTGGGCCTCCAGTTGATGCGCTCCGAAGACAACGGCCGTACCTGGACGAACCTTACGGGATTTAAGTCGGAATCGGTGATTGGCGGCCCCCAGCACAGCGTGGCTATCTCACCCATCAACACCGACCAAGTGGTGGTCGCTAACGATCACGGGGTGTGGCGTTCCCTGGACGGCGGCATGTCGTGGGCCGGGTTGAATCAGTTCCTGCCCAACTTACCCGTACGGCGGATTCTCTCCACGCCCAGCGGCACGGCAGGCACACGCGTGGAATCCGAGGGCTTGGGTACGCTGGAACTGCCCCCCGGCGGCTCGGTCTGGGTTCCCGCCGCATCGCCGCGAACGGACAACGAGGCGGCCCGGTTGCAGCAGTTTTCGGCTAGATTGGGCACGAAGATCGTGTCGTACGGCCAGTCCGAGGCAACGGTTTATGCCGGATCGCCGGACGGCCGTATTTGGGTTTCGATCGATGGCGGGACCACGTTCCGCACGACCCAGACCGATGCCACCGGACCCGTGGAACGTATCTTCGTGGACCCCACGCGGCCGCAGACCGCGCTGGCGGCGGTGGGTGGTCCCGTCGGCCCGCACGTCCTGCGCACGACCAACGGCGGGATCTTTTGGGACGCCTTGGATTCCAACTTGCCTGGCGGAGCCGCCCACGCGGTAGTTGGGGAGCGCGCCTCCAGCGCTGTCTATGTGGCGACCGACCGGGGAGTCTTTGCTGGCCGTGCCGATCTGGAAAACGCCAGTTCGCCCACGGTGACCTGGACCAGCCTCTCCGACCATCTGCCCGCCGCGTCCGCAACCGACGTGAAACTGGACCCGGCCGGAATTCAGTTGTACGTTGCCTTGGAAGGCTATGGCGTCTATGCCACCGTGGCCCCACACCGCATGCGCAGCCTGCGGGTGGTGAACGCAGCCGATTTCAGCCTGCGCCCGGCGGCCCCCGGATCGTTGCTGAGCGTGATCGGCGGTCGGGTGTACGCCGCGACGGCTGGCACGCTGAACTTCCCGGTGCTGGCAGCGGGCGACGATGCTTCGCAGATTCAGGTCCCGTTCGACGCCCAGGGGCCCACCGTGATGTTGGCCTTACAAACGGCGGGCGGCAGAGTGCCGGTGGGGCTTCCACTGCAAGCAGTGTCCCCTGCGATTTTCGTGGGGCTGGATGGCTCGCCGCTGCTGCAGGATGCCGAGAGCGGCCTGCTTCTGGATGTTCACAGTCCAGCGCGTTCGAATGCGCGGGTACAGATTTTCGCGGCGGGTCTGGGCAAAGTGCGGCCCGAATGGCCGACTGGTCTGGCCGCGCCGCTGGAGGGCCCGCCCGATGTGGTGGCTTCGGTGAGGGCATACTTGAATGGCGCGGCCATCCCCGTCACGCGCGCCACGCTGGCACCGGGACACATCGGTTTCTATCTGGTGGAGGTCCAACTGCCTGCCATTGTGAACGCCGGCGCGTCCGAGTTATACATTAGCGCCGACGGCGCCGAGAGCAACCGAGTACAGGTTGTGATCGAACCGTAGCCCATCCGGGTTGCACCTATCCACTCAATGGTTCTTAGGCTTCGCAGCGGCGAGGCCATCGACGAGCATCTTGGCCAGGTCGGCGATGAGCAGAGACCCGGCGTTGTTGGGCGAGTAGTCGGGCTTCGGCATGCCGTCGACCGTGATCGCCATGGCGATGCGACCGGCCTTACTGTAAACAATGCCGGTGTCGGAACGGAGCGCGTCGAGCGCGCCGGTTTTATTGGCGACCGGAAGATCGCCCATCGTGCGGCGGATGCCGGTCCCGTCCTGGCAGCGTTTCAGGATGGCGAGCATCTCACGCGAGGCTTCAGGGGTGACGAGTTGCCCACGCTCCAGACGTTCCAGGATCGTGACCATGTCGCGCGGGGTCGAGACGCCAATGCCGTAGCTCTGGTTCTCGGTCAGTTTGCCGGCAGCCGACCAGCCCGTGGCGGGCTTGAGTTGCGTGCCATCGCCGCGGATCTTGCGCAGCGAGCGGGTGGTCGAGATGCCGATGCGGTCGAGACAGGCGTTGACGGCGTCGGGAGTGATTCGCTCCAGCACCAGGTTGGTGGCGGTGTTGTCGCTCAGCACGATCATGAGGTGGACTATGTCGCGCAGGGGGAGTTGGACGCCATCGGAGAGTTCACTGGCGATGATGCCGGTGCCCGACACTTTTTCGGCCGGGATGACGGTGAGGTTCTCGGTCCATTTGGCCTGGCCGCGGGCGACGAGGTCGAACACGGCGACCATGATGGGCAGCTTGATGGTGCTGGCCGTGCGCACGGGCTCGGCTTCGCGGATGCCGACGGCGGCGCCGGAATCGAGATTCTTGGCGTAGAGGGAGACGGCGCCTGAGAAACCCGCGATGCGGGCACGCAGCGCGTCGGACAGGGGCTCGGCGATGGCCGAGGCTGCGATCAGCAGGATGATGGAGGCTCGGGTCATGAGTCGATGATAAGGCATCCATGTGGGGCGGGCGCCCGCGCCCCGGTTCAGGTAAAATTCTGAAAAGCCTCGGACATGAGTTCTTCGCCGGCACCTGCGTTGGGGGCGGCGAAGAGGGATGAGCGGCGTGATAGGAGAGGAGAAGAACATGACCAACGAGAGAGATCCCAAGCGAAGCGGCGAGCGCCTCGGCGAGCGTTCCCGGCGAGACTTTGTCGCGTTATCCGCAACCGTTAGCCTTGTGGCCGCGAGACATTCGGGATCGGCCGCGGCACTGACAGTGGTTGAGAATGTGGCGATCAAAACCCAGGACGGCACCTGCGACGCCGCCTTCATTCATCCGGCTACCGGCTTCCATCCGGGGGTGCTGATCTGGACGGATGCCTTCGGGTTGCGGCCTGCATTTCGCGAGATGGCCAAACGCCTGGCCGCGGAAGGATACTCGGTGCTGGTCCCCAACCCCTTCTATCGAGTGGCCAAAGCTCCGGTCTTCAGCGACGTCGCTTCCTTCAACTTTCAGAATCCGGACGATCGGGCGAAGCTGGGGCCGTTGATGGGCTCGGTGAACGCGCAAGGGGCCGCCGAAAGAGACGCCGTCGCCTATATCGCGTTTCTGGACGCGCAAAGGCAGGTCAACAAGGCAAAGAAAATCGGCACCCAGGGCTACTGCATGGGCGGACCGCTCATCGTGCGAACCGCTGCGGCCGTGCCCGACCGCGTTGGCGCCGCGGCGTCGTTCCATGGCGGAGGCCTGGTGACAGCCAGGCCCGATAGCCCGCATCTGCTGGCGCCGAAGATCAAGGCGCAGATGTACTTCGGGATCGCGTCGAACGACGATAAGCAACAACCGGAAGCAAAGAACAAGCTGACAGAGGCGTTTGCCGCCGCGAAGGTGGTGGCGGAGATCGAAGTCTATCCCGAATCCCTGCACGGCTGGTGCGTGTCGGACATGCCGAAGCAGAATGGCAACTCGATTTACAACAAACTCGACGCCGAACGCGCGTGGAGCAAGTTACTGGCGCTGTACCAGGCGGCGCTCGCCTGACGGGCTCGAACCTACGGAGGATGCGATGCTGGCGGCTCAATTGGCAGAGGCTGAATCCTATTCTGCTGCTGCCGGCCCATGGCTTGGGTTTAGCTGAGACACTCTAACAGCCGATCGATGTCGTGCTGGTCGTTGTACACTGACGGCGAAATCCGAATCCGGTGGGGCGAAACGGACACATCCACTTTGGCGCGCCTGAGTTTCCCAGCGATCTGCCCGGTGTCCTTCATCGCGAAGGTGGCCAGCGGCGACGTGGATTCCGGTGGGGTCATGGGTTCGAAACCAAGCCGGGGCAATTCCTTCTGCACCCGCTGCAAGAGAGGGGCCCTGTGCGCCTGGATCTTCTCCACTCCGATATCCTGGATTAACTGCAGCGAGTATGTCAGGCACGCGATGGTCGTGTTCGCAACCGTACCCACTTCGAAATGGCCGCCAGCGTCTTTTAGCGGAACCCAGTCCATTACCGATTCGCCGGGAGGATCGTAGGGGAAAACATGGTACTGCACGTCCGCCAGTTGGCGGTAGCCGTACTGCGAGCGGCGCATGCGGTCGAGCAGACCTTCCCGAATATAGAGGAACCCCAAGCCCATGTCCCCCATGAGCCATTTATAGCTGGCGCAAGCGCAGAAATCGATCCCTGCGGCCCGCACGTCCACGGGAACGGCGCCGGCAGCCTGTACCACGTCAGCGTAGACGAGCGCGCCTCGCGAATGCGCGAGGTCGCACAGTGGTCTGAGGTCATGCTGAAAACCGTTGGTCATGGATACCATGGAAACGGCAACCAGCCTGGTGTTTCTGTCGATCACTTTTTCCATGTCATCGAGCGAGATTCGCCAGTCGCGCGGGCGCACGATTCGGAGATCGAGTCCTTGCTTTCGAAGTTCGCCGTACAGATAGAGCGATCCTTCAAAATGCAGGGCGTCCGTGACGACGTTGCCTCCGCCCGACGGAATCCCGAGGCCGGAAACGACCAGGTTCTCGCCAACCGTGGTGCTGCCCACAAAGCTGACTTCTGCGGGGGTGGCATGAATCAGCCTCGCGAAAAGCTCCTTGGCCAGCATCTGCTGTCGCGCGGAATAGTCGCCGTCACGGCCGCCGCCACCGGCCTTGAACTCCAGATATTTTTGGATAGCGCGAGTGCCGCCGGCGGAGATCGGGTGCCATCGTCCATTGTTCAAACAGACCTCCTCCTTGACAACGGGGAACTCCGCTTTGAGGGGCAGTTCCAGTGCGGACTGCGCCGCTGGCGCCGCCACCGCCGCCTGGAGAAGGCCTGCGCCCGCGATCCAACTTCTACGCGTCAAATCCATAGAACCATTTCCTTATCTGGTAATGGCGTTTCGACCAAACGCCTTGGTGCCTAGTTTCAGACTATAGCGCGCTTCCTTCGCATCGTAAAGAATGGGCCGGTTGATGCCGCGGGGCAACCCCGTCCCGTGACGCGACCTCCACTACGTCACGTGAGGGCCGGGCGTCGCCCTACCCTCTGATTCGACGCCCACGCTCGATGGACAACGCAACTCTTCTCCGTCGATTCACAATGAAGTCTACAATCGGCACTGTCACACGCGGCAGGTTATGGTGGCTGCGCCAGGAGTACTGGCGACCCGGGCCGCGACGAAGCCCGAAATCCGGTACGCGGCAGACGGGACGCACCGGTTTCCAATAGATGATCCTTGTCATGCGTTGCATATACAATCGAGGGTGACGTGTTCGATTGGGACGAGAACAACCTGCGTAAGATCCGGGCTCATCGGATCCAACCCGAGGAGATCGAACACGGTCTTTCGAACGGCCCGATCCTAATCTACGAACAAGATGTGGAAGGCGAACTGCGTTATGTCTACTACTGCGAAACGGCTGCAGGCCGGCTGCTGGCTACTATCTTGATCGAGCGAGGCGACCGGATCCGGGTTGTGACTGCATACGATCTGGACGCCGGGCAAAAAAGGACTATCCGGCCCGGCGGATGCAAGGGGAGTGAATCAATGAAAAGAGACCGAGGGACATGCCGAGATTCATTAACGAGGCGGAATAGGCAGACTGGTGGGCCCGTCGCGCGGGCCGCGAATTCGTAAAGCGGAAATCGGTTGAAACTCCGAAGAAGGCAAGCGCACGAAAGGGATCGCGCCTCGTCGGCCGATTGAACAGGACTGCCAGCGCTCAGATTTCCTTGCGACTGCCCGAACCGGATGTTACGAAAGCCCGTGAGATCGCGACACGCAAGGGCATCGGTTGCCAGACCCTGCTGAAAATGCTGGTGCATGAAGGGCTCCGCCGTGAGGCGCGAAGACCGTGAACCCGTATTGGGCGGGCTACATGGCATGCGGAGCCGGGCGGCGCGCCTGACCCTCGGATGATTCGACGCCTAGTTTGCGCAGGAACGTCATCATGGGGCACCAGTTGGTGAAGGCCGACTGGAACAGGTTCAACCCGACAAAACCGGTGAACAGAAACCAGGCCGGGTTGAGCCAGTGGCCCAGGGCGACGCTTAACATTACGAAGAAACCGGCGATCAGGCGTAAGTAACGTTCGATGGACATGCGACTTTTCTCCTTCGATTCACGATGAAATAAACGATCGGCACCGTCATGCGCGACAGCGCCAGCGAAGCGATCTCTCCGGCCATCAGCGCGATGGCGAGGCCCTGGAAGATGGGGTCGAACAGGATCACACCTGCGCCGACCACCACCGCCGACGCCGTTAGCAGCATGGGACGGAACCGCACGGCGCCGGCATCGATTACGGCTGCATCGAGCGGCATCCCCTCGCCCAGCCGCAGCTCGATGAAGTCCACCAGGATGATGGAATTGCGCACTACGATGCCGGCGCCGGCGATGAAGCCGATCATCGACGTAGCGGTGAAGAAGGCCTGCAGCACTCCGTGCGCGGGCAGAATGCCAACCAGCGAGAACGGAATGGCGGCCATGATTACGAGCGGCGTGACGAACGATTGGAACCAGCCCACCACGAGGCCATAGATCAGGATCAGCACCGCGGCGAAGGCGATCCCCAGATCGCGGAAAACCTCGTAGGTGATGTGCCATTCGCCGTCCCACTTCATGGAGTAGCTCTCGGCGCCGGTGGGCAGTGCGGCCATATGCTGCTCGATGGCGTAGCCTCCGGGCGCGCGGAACTTATCCATTTCCGGACCGAGCTTTAGGATGGCGTACACCGGGCTCTCCATGGCGCCCGCGACATCGCCCACCACGTACGTGACCGGCATGAGGTTCTTGTGATAGATGCTCTTATCGGCAACCACCTCCTGGCTGCGCACCAGTTCGCGCAGCGCGACCAGCCGGCCAGTGCGCCCGGCCACTTTGAGGTCCTGAATCCGCTGGAGGTCGGAACGGGTGGCGCGGTCGAGTTGGAGCGTCAGCGGCACATCTTCCCTGGCGGAATCCGAGTGCAGCAGGCCGGCCTCGTAGCCCGATGAGGCCAGACCCATGGTCTTGGCGATGTCGTCCTCGGAGATGCCGCTGAGGGCAGCCTTTTCCTTGTCGACCACGAGGCGGTACTTCGGCTGGTCGTCCTCCACATACCAATCGACATCGACCACGCCGTCAGTACGCTTCCAAAGGTCGCGGATGCGGCGGGAGATCGCGACGCGTTCCTCCAGCGCCGGCCCGTACACTTCTGCCACCAGCGTCTCCAGCACCGGTGGTCCCGGCGGGACTTCCGCCACCTTCACGCGAGCGCCGTATCGCGCGGCGACCGGCAGCAGCCGCTGCCGCATTTGCTTGGCGATTTCGTGGCTCTGCAGTTTGCGCTCACTCTTCGACAGCAGGTTCACCTGGATGTCGGCAACGTTCGCCCCCCGGCGCAGGTAATAATGACGCACCAGGCCGTTGAAGTTGAATGGCGATGCGGTGCCAACGTAGGTCTCCAGATTCACCACCTCGGGCTGGTCCAGAGCGGCTCGGGCGAGTGCGTCCGTGGCGCGTGCGGTTTCTTCGAGCGTGGTGCCGTTCGGCATGTCCACGATCACCTGAAATTCGCTCTTGTTGTCGAAGGGCAGCATCTTCACCTTCACGAACTCGAAGTAGAAGAGCGAAACCGAGCCCAGCAGCAGAATCACCACGCCACCCAGAAAGCCCCACCGCAGGAACGGCGTGTGCAGGAGCCGTCCCATGAACCGGCGGTAGAAACGAGTTAGGAAGTCCTCACGTTCGCCGTGTGCCACGCCATGTCCGGATTTTAGAATCCGCACCGCCGCCCACGGAGTCACCATGAAGGCCACCAGCAGCGAGAAGACCATAGCCGCGCTGGCGCCGATCGGGATGGGCCGCATGTAGGGGCCCATCAGCCCGCCGACAAACGCCATCGGCAAAATCGCCGCCACTACGGTCAGGGTGGCCAGAATCGTGGGGTTCCCCACCTCATCGACGGCTTCGATGGCAACATCGAACGGCGCGCGCGCACGATTGGCCGGCATGCGCCAATGGCGAACGATGTTCTCCACCACCACGATGGCGTCGTCCACCAGGATGCCGATCGAGAAGATCAGCGCGAACAGGGTGATGCGATTCAGCGTGTACCCATAAAGGTAGAAGACAGCCAGAGTAAGCGCCAGGGTCACCGGGATGGCAATGAATACGATTAAAGATTCACGAAAGCCCAGCGTGATCGCGATCAGAATGCTCACCGATACCACGGCGATGAGCATGTGGAACAGCAGTTCGTTGGATTTTTCGGCCGCGGTCTCCCCGTATTGGCGGGTGAGATCGACCCGCACGTCGCTGGGGATGACGCCGCCCTTCAGCGGCTCGATGCGCTGGAGGACGTTCTGCGCGACGACCACCGCATTGGTGCCCTTGCGCTTGGCGATAGCGATGGTCACCGCGGGCAGGAACTCCCGCGAATCGGCCTGCGCGATGCGGACGTATTGGCTGGGCTCCTCTCCGCCATCGCTCACTTCGGCTACATTCCGCACGAAGACCGGCCTGTCATTGGAGACCCCGGCCACCACGTTGCGCACGTCCTCAGCGGTTCGCAGAAACTCGCCGGTTTCGAGCTGGTATTGGTGGTTTGCGGAGCTGAATTGGCCGGAAGGGAGCCGCCGGTTAGAAAGGCCGAGCGCGCCCGCTACCTGGAGTGGCGAAAGATTGTAGCCGGACAGTTTGGCGGAGTCCAGAGCGATGCGAATCTCACGCCGCTGGCCGCCGATCAGCGTCACGGCCGAGACGTCCGGCACCTGCTTGATGGCATCGTCCACTTGTGCCGCAATGCTGCGCAGTTCGAAATCCCCATAGCGCTTGCTGGAAAGGGTCAGCGCCAGGATGGGGACGTCGTCAATCGACCGCGGCTTCACCAGGGGTGGCGTGGCGCCGGGCGGGATCAAGTCGTAATTCGCGTACAGCTTCTGGTTCAGGCGTACGATGCTCTTCTCCTCGTCCTGCCCAACATAGAAACGGACGATCGCCAGGGACGAGCCCGGCCCCGAGGTCGAGTAGATGTACTCCACTCCCGGGATTTCCCACAGCAGTTTCTCCATCGGCTTGGTGACGCGCTCCTCCACCTCGCGGGCGGAGGCCCCCGGCATCTGCACGAACACGTCAATCATGGGGACGACGATCTGCGGCTCTTCCTCCCGTGGCAGTTTCCATACGGCGAAAGCGCCGATCAGCAATGCGGCCGCAATGATCAGAGGGGTCAGCTTCGAGGAAACCCAGGCGTGGGCGAAGCGCCCCGCCGGACCCAAGCGGCGGGGCTCGGTCATTGCCTCGCCTCCACGCGGGCACCGTCGGCCAATCCGGCGGCAATCGGCGCGATCACTTTCTCTCCTTCACTCAACCCGGAGAGCACTTCGACGCCGTTCTGGAAGCGCCTTCCAGCAGTGATCAGGCGCGTGCGGGCTGCGCCGTCTTCCACGACGAAGACCGATTGCAGTTGTCCCCGTTCCACCAGGGCCGCTGCCGGAACCGTAACCACCGTGCGGGTTCCCAGCGGAAACACGGCGCGGCCAAACATCCCCGAGCGCAGATTGGGCAGCGGCGGCAGATCGACCTTCACGGTATAGGCGCGCGATGCCGCATCCACGGAAGGCACCATCTCGGAAACGCGCGCGCTCAAGCGGCGGTCGAGGGCGTCGAGCGCAATCTCCACCGTTTGCCCCACTCTCACGACCGGGAGCCTGGACTCGTCGACGGATACCTCGAGCCGGTACCCTCCTTCGCGCTCGATAGTGAGCAGCGGCGCCCCGGGAGCGGCCAGGCTGCCCGCCTCCACCGACTTCGCCGTCACTACGCCCGCGAACGGAGCGGCAATTTTCGCGTAGTCTCGCATGATGATGGCCGCGCGGATCTGCTGTTCCACCTGCGCCGCCTTCGAATCCAATTGGGCTCGCTTCGAAAGGGCCATGTTGTAGGCCGCCTGAGCCGCCTTGAGACGGGCGGATGCTTCATCGAACTCCTGGTCCGAAATCGACTTCTTGGATGCCAGGTCCTCCATGCGTTTGAAGGTACTTTGTGCCAGGTCCAGGTTCGACCTGGCGCCGGCGACACCGTTTTCGGCCTCCGGAATGGCGCTTCGCACCTCTGCCTGTGCTGCCTCGGCCAGCCGCACGTTGCTGTCGAGGTCCCGCGAATCCAGAGTGACGATCAACTGTCCCTCGCGGACCCGGTCGCCCACCTGAATGGCAGCCTGCTGAACGTACGCCATGACCTTACTGGAGATCACCGTTGCGGTACGCGCGCGAACGGTACCGGTGGCCTCGTACTTTTCGGGCCACTGCTGCGAACTGACGGCCGCGGTTTGGACCGAGACCGCGGGCGAGATCGACGCCGCCCTGGGATGCGATTCACCGCCGCCGCAGGCAGCCAGCGCCGCAAATGAGAGGATGAGTGGGATAGCGGTTGGCTTCACTAGTATAAAACCTCCGAGTCCGCGTTGAGGCGGCCCGCGGCCAATTCCAACATGGTGGCGGCGACCCGTTGGTCGTGGATCGCGGCCAGGTATCGAGTGCGGCTCTCCAGAACCGCGGTTTCATTGCGCAGCAGATCCGTGACGTTGCTCATTCCGGCGGCGTAGCGGTTCTGCGTGATCCGCAGGCTCTCTTCCGCTTCCGCGACCGCCGCTTTGGCCACTTCGATGCGCTGCCCGGCCGCCCGCAGACCTGCCCAGGCACGGCGGACTTCAAGCCGCACCGCGGAATCCACGCGCTCTTCGTCGGCGTGGGCGCGCTCCAGCCAATGGCTTGACTCCGCCATGCGCGCCTTGTCGGCGAAGCCATTGAACAGATTCCAACGCAGGCCGATGGAAGCCAGCCAGTTGGCGCCTCCGCGGTCGATGAATCGCTGCCGGTCCGCTTCCAACGCTGCATGGAAACTCACCTGCGGCCGGAGCGAAGCGTGCGCGGAATCGGCCTGGGTCTTGGCCAGGTCCGCGGCAAAATGCGTTTGCCGGGTCTCCGGACGGCTCGCCGAAGCTTCCCGCTCCATGGTATCGAGGGCCAAATCCGGCAGGTCCAAAGCGGCCAACGCGGTGGTCAACGAGAACGTTGCGTCCAGCGGCACGCCCAGAGCATCGTTCAACGCCGCCTTAGCGACATCGAGATCGGCCGCTCTTTGAATATGCTGCTCGTTGACGGCGGCGAGGTGGACGCGGATCGAAAGCACATCCACATCGGTGGACATGCCGGCGGCCCGAACCGAGTCGGCCCGTTTCAGGTCCGCCTCAGCGGACCGTAAGGCATGTTCCGCCGTCTTCAGGTTTTCGGCAGCCAGGACGGCGCCGTAGTACGCCCTAAACACGCCGGCGATGACCGTCATCTGGGTGTGGCGCTGTTCCTCGCCCGCCAACTTCCGTCCCAGTTCGGCGGACTTGATCCCGTTGCGCGTTTGGCCCGCATCGTACAGAACCTGGTCTACCGTCAGTTGGGACTGGAAGTTGTTCAATGCGTCCGGCCGGTTCAGCGGACCAATGTTGAAGTTGTCAGCGCCGAATTGATGTTGGGTGAGAAGCGAACTGAACACGAATACCGGGTTGTCGCTCCTGACGTAGGATTCGGAGTAGTTCAACTTGGGGAGCATCCCGCTGCGCGCCTGATCGATGCGCGAGCCGGAGGCCTTCATCGCCGCTTCGGTTGCGGCAAGCGCCTTGTTTTCCCGCAACGCCAGCCGCACTGCGTCCCGGATCGAAAGGGGGGCCTGCGCCATCAGGGGCGCCGCGAGGAGGAAGAGTAAATGTTTCATGGTTTCCGGAATGCAAAAACCGCTTCACACGGGAAGATGCAAGACCCGGAATATGGTGACACGGGGCGTTTACCCCTGGGTTCGGCCCAGACAACACCACGGCAAGCAACCGGTCACGGCGAGCGGCTGGCCCTGGTCGCATGGCCAAGCGCTCCGTGCGGAGTGTCTGACTGATCGGACGGCAGGCCGGAGGGGCCTATCCCACCAATTCCTCGGCGAGCTGGTTCTGTACCAGCGCTGCGTATGGCCCGCCGCGGTCCAGGAGATCTTCATGCCGGCCCTGCTCCACGATCGCGCCGTCCTCCAAGACTACAATCAGGTCGGCATTTTGCACCGTGCACAACCGGTGAGCCACCACCACCCGCGTGCAGAGCAGGGCGTCCAGGTTTCGATCCACGATCTTTTCGGTCAGGGCGTCCAGATGACTGGTCGCTTCGTCGAGCAGGAGCAAGGCAGGCTTGCGGACGACAGCTCGGGCGATCGACAAGCGCTGCCGCTGGCCACCGGACAGGCTGGCGCCCCCTTCGTCCACTCTGGTTTCATAACCCATCGGCATCCGTACGATGTCCGTATGGATCCCGGCAATCTCCGCGGCTGCTACGACATCCTGGAACGATATGCCGCTATCGTGAAACGCAATGTTGTTGCGAATCGATGAGTTGAAGAGGAACGACTCCTGGAGCACCGCGCCCCACTGGCTCCGCACCGATCGGAGATCCAACTGCGGCAAGGGAATGCCGTCGTACAGGATCTGGCCCTCGCCCGGCAAGTAGAGGCCCAACAGCAGTTTCGCCAGGGTGCTTTTGCCGGAGCCCGTCCGCCCAACCAACGCCACCTTCTGTCCAGGAGCGATGGTCAATGAGATGTTGTCGAGGGCCTTCGCGGCGTGGGCGTCGTAGCGGAACGAAACATTGCGCAAGTCGATTCTTCCGGAGAGACGGGGCGCCGGCCTCACCTGGCCGCGCTTCTGTTCGGGCTCGGCATCCATCACATCGGCAATCCGCTCGACATGCGCTCCCGCCATTTGCAGCCGCTGCGCGCCGGTAACCAAGGAGCTCACAGGGAGAAGAAAGACCGTAGCGAGGGCGCTGACCGATAGCATGGTGCCCAGGCTCATCGAGCCATTGAACACATTCCTTGCGCCCAGCCACAGTAAGAAGAGTGGAGAGAATGTTCGAAGCAGGGTCACTGCGGAATCCACCTTGGCGGAATAACTGCTTCGCTCCACAGAAGCACGGAGTTGCTTAGACAACAAGTCCGACCAGCGCAGCAAAGCGCGGTCTTCCACGCCGGATGCCTTCAGCGTAGAAATGCCCGTGAGCGACTCGATCAGACAGCTTTGCGACTGCGACTGGCGGGCAATGTCGGCTTCCATCAGACAATGAAACCGGCGCGCGGTTGCCAGCAGAATGGCGACTTCGACCAATGCGATGGCAAAGGCGGCCAGCCCGAACAGGGGAGCGAGGGCAAGCAGCGCTACCTGATAGACCAACACCAGGGCGCCATCGAGAAGGGCCGACATGGTGTAGCTGGCCAGCGCTTCGCGAATCATGGCGTTACTTCCAAGACGCATCAGAAGGTCGCCACTCGATCGCTGCTGAAAGAACCGAAAAGGCAACGAGAGCAAATGCTCAAAGAAGCCCAGCATCAGATTGGAGTCCAGGCGCTCTTCGAGCGAGATCAAGAGGGTGGATCGCAAGTAACTCATGAAGGCGTGAGATAGCGCGATGACCAGGGCGCCGATTCCCAGCAAGTCCAATTCACCCGCGGCGCGCAATGGGATCACGCGATCCACTACTACCTTAGTAAACACCGGGAGGGCAAAACCAAACACCTGTAGGGCCAAAGAAGCGCCCAGGATTCGAAGCAGCAGACGGCGAGCGCCGGGTACACCCACGATCCGCCTCCAATAACTCAGCGGCAGGTTTGGCCCGCGACTGTGACACCTCTGAAATTCCGAGCCGGGTTCGAAGGTCAGCGCCACGCCCGAGAAGGAGGCCGCGAACTCTTCCCCGGTGATCTCACGCCGGCCCCATCCCGGGTCGACAATCCGCGCGCCGCGCTCTGACCAGCGCTCGAGCACCACAAAGTGGTTGTAATTCCAATGAACGATAGCCGGCAAGGAGATCTGTTCGAGACCTCCGGCGTCCAGGAGGGAAGCTCTGGTGCGAAGCCCAAATTCGCGCGCCGCCGCGAGCATGGTCTGCGCCGTCACGCCGTCGCGGCCCGCATCGCATTTTCTCCGGCACTCTTCGATGCGGGTCTTTCTGCCGAAGTAGCTCAGTATCATAGCCAGGCAGGCGGCGCCGCACTCCACGGCGTTCATCTGTAGAATTACCGGAACCCGGCTACGCGGCATGTTCCGGTGAAGAATCCGTTCGGCTGTTTTCGTCATAACCCGATGGGCCGTTCCAGGGCGAGAACGGACGGCAGGCGTGCCGGCTCGGCCAGCCGGAGTAACTCGTAGCCTATGCCGGCCAGCCCCGTCATCAATCCGGGCGATTCCAGGCCCAGAGGATTCCCGCAGACCCAGCCCGTCTCCGGGACATCCGCCAGTATTGCCGCGGCGATGCCGTCCGCACGAACTTTCCATTGTGGCTCGTGGAGTATCCGGGCGGCCTGAACGAGAAGTTCGAGGTTACCCAGATCACCGTGGCACAGCGTGTGATTGCCGCCGAATCCCCGCTGCAGCGTGGTGTCGAGCGCCGCGTCGATTTCCCGGCGCAGCGGCTGGTCGTCCATGGAGCGTAACGAACACAGGCGCGCCAGCCCAATGCCGGGTGCGCCGTGACACCAGGCGGTAAGAAAGTCGGCGGTCCTGCGTTCGCGCAAATCGGGCCAGTTTTGCTGCTCGGCTGAGAAAAGCGCACGCTCATACTCCATGGCGCCGCCAGCGGCGCTGGCAAAACGCGGCTCACCAGTGAGTTCGAAAAGCTTCAACAGCGCATAGGCGATGCCGGCATTGCCGTGCGCGAACCCGGTTATCGGAGCGGGCCCAAGGTCAGGCTGAACCCATCCGATGCCACGCTCGAATCGCCGGGACGTTTCGAGAAGGCGGTGGCCGCAGGCAAGCGCGGCTCGCATGGCGATCCCGGAGGGTTTCGAGCGATAAAGACTGTCCAGAGCGAGCACGCAGCCCGCCGCGCCGCCGATGATATCCAAATGCTTGTCGCTTGAGATCAAGCCGGGTACGCGATCCGCCATGCGCTCGGCTTCCGCCCGTAGAGAAGGGTCGGACCAGAGCGACGCCAAGTGGGAAAATGTATAGATCAACCCGCCCCATCCAATGAAGCCGCCGGTCATCCAGGGGGACCGATTGTCTTCCGTTTGGCCGCGCAGCGTTTGCAGAGCGGAGTTGGCCAACGCGGTATAGCGGCGGTCTTCCGTAACATCACCCAGATAGGCCAGGAACAGGACCATTCCAGCCAGGCCGTCGTAGAGATCGGGTCCTAATGGGGCCAGCCGCCATTGGTGATCATCCACCGCCACCAGGCCAATCCAAGAGACCTCACCATCGCCGTGCAGCGCAAGTTCCTCGATCCGGTCGCCGATGCCGCGCGCGGCCGAAAGGAATTGCCGCGGACCAATCTCCCTGTTCGATGCGGATGCCCGACGCGTCTTCACCGGACCTTCCACCGAAGAGGCCAGCGTGGCAATCGACGCACGGACAATCCAGAGCTGACGTTCCAGGTCCGCCTCACTAAGTTGTTGAATGCGGCTTTCCACCAGCGCCAAGCCCGGCTCGCCGAAGTAGTTGTCGATGCGCTCGTGCCCGCTGGTCCACAGGTGGCGCGAGCACGGCCGCGTGGTAAAGAGGGGAACATCTCCCTGTAACATGTCTGCGCGCTCCGTGGGGATCACGCGCTTCAAGGCGGGCCGGAACTCCGCTGCGTCGTTCAGCCGGTCAAACAGTGCGTCGCGATCCCTCTGATCTCGCAGCACGTCGGGATGAAAACTCTCGTGGAGCAGCGTGCTATAGGTCTGCGTCGCTCGCAGGATCACGCGCACTTCATCGTCCGAGAAACAACGGATCAGATGGAGCAGTTCTTCCCGATGCTTCAGGAGAGTCCGGTACATCGAGCTGAAGCCGCCCGCGATTGCCTCCGCATAGTCGAAGGCGTTCACTGCGTCGCCCTTCCAGGTAGGCCGGTTGTCCGAACCCGGCATTTCCACGCGCCGGCGAACCAGGCACATTTCATCGGTGTCGGAATGCTCCCATTGCGGCACCGGGCTCGGGGTGAGTTGACCGGCGGCGCTTCCCAGGCCGCTCATGTCCACCCCGTCGTGCTCCTCGTTTGCCCAGAACCGCTGGGGCAGCAGGCCGACCCGCAGGGCCGAGTAGCCAAGCGTACGGCCGGCTACGTAGTCCGCGCGGTTGGAGGAAATCGGGTCGAGCCGTGGATGGAACAGCGCCTCGAGGTCGATCAGCATGGGGTTCTCTCCCGAAGCGATCAGGTTCTCGCAGTGGAAGTCGGAAGCCTCCAGGGCATACAAGATGGCGACGTAGGCGCCCTGACGCCGATAGAAGCGGTAGACCTCTTCGGCGGTCTGGCAAGGTTCGTTGGCGATAAATTCCACCCAACCGTGGCTGCCCCGCTCGAGGGTCTTCAACAGACGGAACCTCGGCTCGGCGCCGCGACCGTTGAGCCATGCAAGGAGTTCTTGAAAATGCTCGTCCGCCGCCAGCGATCTCGGTTTGTAGACCAGCCGGACGCCCCCGCTGAAGGAGGCGATCATCACGGATCGTCCGTCTTTGTGGGTGTCGCCGGCTCCGCCCCGTATGCTCACCAGTAATCCGGGGTCGCAGGGGAAAAACGTTTCGCGAATCGCGTGCCAGTCGCTCGAGATGTGGCGAAGAAACTCCAGGCTGAAGGCCGTCCATTGGTTGAGGCGGTTGACGATTTGGGGAAGCAGCGCCGGGTACTGTTCGAGCAACTCCTCGGCCATGGCAGGAGTTTCGAGACCACTAAGAAAGCTGTCAAATCGCTCCCGAGGGGTGGCGCCTTGCAGCCGGTCTTCGAGCCGCGCCACATTGAGTTCCAATATCATGACGCGGGTCATCATGGTGAGCAGCGGTTCCGCCAGATTCACTGCCAGAGCTTCCTCCACCGTCTCCGCGTCGAACGGAGCGTCCGGATGCGATTCAACCAGACGCCGCGCACCTTCCCGCACCGTAGCGCGCGCTGCCTGGAGCAGAGGCCCGATCGCATGCAGACACTTCACCATCCCGTGGCCGCGCAAGTAGTCCGGGATGGGAAGCGGGCTTGGCGACGGCGGACGAATGGGTTGGCCGCTAGGAATCGGCTCGGCGCTCAACTCTGCAATCATTGCTGATCCTCGCTATCGGTGAAATGAGATGGAAAGACGCCCAGGCCGGTGGTTCGCACCGGCCGGGCGGCCCGATTGAGTGAGTGGCCCCTTAGCAGGGCAAGCCCTTGGGATAGTTGGTTGACAAGCACGGAGTCTTTTCGGTGCAAGGCAGCGTGCAGTACTTGGTACAGGTGAGATAGGTCGCAGCCCCCCCTGCAACTTGACCGAGATCGGCGTCCGATAACTCGATCGAGCCAGCCGGGTTTGCGGGTAATGCCTGGCGTTCGGCTTCACTGAGACTATTCCGGTATGCTGGGTCTCTCCAGGCCCGGACGATGTTATTGTTAGACACGTAAATTCTCCTCTGTGGTTGGTCGTTTAAGCTACCTGTCAGGCAGCTTTCAGGGACGTAGTGAGGCGATATCGCCAAACGTTTCGTGGTTCAGGCAGCTCTTCACCCGTCGCTGGTTCGGCGGCGGAAGCGTGCCGCGGTTGCGGCCAGCCGATCCGCCGCGCGGTAGCAACCGGTCTGCGCGCCGGGATACGATAGGGGTTCCGATGCGACCCCTGCTTGCTTTCGCCCTTCTCTTGATTCGGTGCGGCATGGCCCAATCGACGGCCGATCTCGAGGCCGTGGTCGCCACCGATCTCGGCACGTTCCGCTTCGAATTCGCTCCCGATAAAGCTCCCAAACACGTGGAACACTTCATCGCGCTTGCCCGCCAAGGCTACTACGATGGCAGTGCCTTCCACCGCGTAGTGGCTTACGGAATCATCCAGGGCGGCGACCCGCTCTTGAAGAATCCCAAGACGCCTCGCAACCTGTGGGGCACCGGCGGTCTCAACCAGTTGCCAGGCGAATTCAGCGATCTGAAGCACGAACGCGGCGTGGTCTCCACCGTCAGCATTCCCGATAAGGCGGACAGTGACGGTGCGCAGTTTTTTGTGTGCGTCTCGCCGCAGCCGCCGCTCGACGGTAAGTTCTCCTCCTTCGGCCGTGTCAACGACGGAATGGACGTTGTGGAGAGGATTTCGCAATCACCGAACGCGGCTGACGGACTACCCGAGAAGCCCGTACGGATTCTGAAGGTGACGATCGAGAGGAAGAAGGTCCAGCCCTTCTTGAACACGCCGGTCGACGACCTCCGCAGGAACGTGATCGTGAAAACCACTCTGGGCGCGATCAAAATCAAGATGGAACCGGACTGGGCGCCGAACCACGTGCGAAATTTCCTGATGCTGGTGACGACCGGCTGGTACGACGGCACCGCATTCCATCGCATCGTGAAGGAATTCGTGGTGCAGGGTGGGATGGGCAACACACGACCGAACGCCGCCGCGCACGCCGCGGACCGCTGGGTTCACCCGCTGAAAGGCGAGTTCCGGAAGGACGTGCAGCATGTCCGCGGCATCGTCAGCATGGCGCGCAGCGACGATCCCGATTCCGCCACCACGAGTTTCTTCCTGATGTTGGGCGCGGCGCCGCACCTGGATGGCCAGTACACCGCATTCGGCCGGATCGTTGAGGGCCTGGATGTGCTGGCCGCGTTCGAAAAGGAAGAGGTGGACGGCGAAAGCCCGAAACGCCGGCTGGAGATCGTCGAGGCGAAGGTGGAGTAGGAAGGCAATAGACGTTGCGCGCCAACGCTGCTAAGGCGCTCCGTCCGCGCCGTAAAGTTCGGGACGGATGCGGCCGATCATTCCTCCAACTATGATTATTGGAGTCCGCGAGGCTGCGTTGCGAACGGGACGATTGCGCCCGGGAACATCCGGCCGACGGCGCCGTCAACGGGAGTTTCGGAAGCTTTTGCGGATCTCGCGATTGAAGGCGCTCGCACGCTGGCAGTTCGACGCAGCGCGCGCCTGATGCAGGCCGGCTGAACAGAAGGCAGGCAACCCATACAGCGGCGAGTACGGCCGGAAGGCACCGGGGAACAAAAAGCACCCATACCTTGGGGAGCGGAGCCGGTTTTAAATCAGAATCTGAGAGCCACCCACGGTTTCCGACGCCGCGGAGAAGCGGTGATGCCGGGGGGCGTCAGCCGCAACCGCCGCGATATGCCCGGGCCCGCCTACACCTTCTCCGGCACCACAAACGGTTTGCGGTAATCCCTCGTCATGAGCTTCTTGGCCTCACTGTCGCCCAGGATCTCCATGGCCGCCGGATCGAAGTGAATGGTGCGGCCCACCCGGTACGAAATATTGGCCAGGTGCACCAGCACCGTGGATGCCGCGCCCTCCTCTACCTCGGCATTCAGCGTCTCGCGCTTGCGGCTGCGCACGGCCTCCACGAAGTTCAGGAAGTGGTCGCCACCCTCGCTTTTCTCCGGCCCCTTCTCCTGTTCCTTGCCCAGCCAGGTTTTGTAGGAGCTGTAGCTGTCCACCGCCAGATAGCCTTTCGAACCGTAAAAGAGGTTGCCGATCGCGTTGTTGCCCCGCTCGTGTACCGTGGCTTCGCCGTTGCTCATCCAGTGGCGCACCTCGAATTCCAGCATTTTCTTCTTGCCGGTGTCGTTGAACTCGAAGGCGCAATTGAGCGTGTTGGGCGTCTCCTGGTCGTCATCGAACATGAAGTGGCCGCCGATGGCGCTGACCTTAGTCGGGAACTTCACACCCAGACCCCAGCGCGCCACATCCATTTCGTGAATGCCCTGATTGCCCAGATCGCCGTTGCCGGTGTCCCAGAACCAGTGCCAGTTGTAATGGAAGCGGTTCTTGGTGAACGGCCGCTTGGGAGCAGGCCCGGTCCACAGGTCATAGTCCACGCCCGCGGGTACGTCTGAAACCGGCGTGCGGCCAATCGTGTCGCGCCACTTGAAGCACAGCCCGCGACCGAGGTACACATCGCCGATCAAGCCGTTGCGCATGTTCTCGACGGCTTCCTGCACAGCCTTGGAGGAGCGGATCTGGCTGCCCTGCTGCACCATGCGGTCGTACTTGCGCGCCGCAGCCACAATCTGCTTCGCTTCAAAAATGTTGTGCGCGCACGGCTTCTCGACATACACATCCTTGCCTGCCTGGCAGCCCCACACGGTTTCGAGCGTGTGGTGGTGATTCGGTGTGGCCAGGGAGATGGCGTCGATGGTTTTGTCCTCGAGCAGCTTGCGAATGTCCTTGTAGGTGGCCGGTTTGCTCTTGCCGAGTCCAACGAGTTGCTTGAGACCTTTCTCAATGTGGGAGTCGTCGATATCGCAAATCGCTGCGATCTCCACATTCGGCAATTTGCTGTAGCCGGAGATATGGTCTTTCCCGCGGCCACCGATGCCTACAAGGGCAATGCGAACCGTGTCATTCGGGCTGCCAATCATGCGGGAGCCAGCGCCAAGCGCCGCCGCGGAACTGAGTAAGAAGCTTCTTCGATCCATCGCGTTCCTTCCTGCCGACAGCATAGCAGACAGCAGTCTCTAACGTTAACGTGCGGCCCTCATCAATCCCGGCACTCCCGGCCGGAGTTCATTGAGGAACGCCGGGGCAAGGGTTGAATGGATACGAGCTGCGCTGTGATAACGTAGGCGGATGACGACAGGCAATCAGCCGAAATCCTGGCGGCGGCTGAATGGATGGATATGCCTCGCGGGCGTGGCGATCCTCGGCTCCTGTAAACCTTCCGGCACTCCATCCTCGCGCCGGATGAACCTGCTGCTCGTGACGATCGACACGCTACGCGCAGACCGGCTGGGATGCTACGGCTATTCCGGGGCCGCAACGCCCAACATCGATAAGATCGCGCGGCAAGGAGTCCTTTTCGAAAACGCAGTCGCCCAGGCGCCAATCACGGCGCCGTCGCACGCCAGTATGATGACCGGCTTATACCCAAACGTGCACAAGGTCCGCAACACGGGAGGGTTTGTGTTGCCCCCGTCGGCAACTACCCTGGCGAAGATTCTCCAGGAGCAGGGTTGGGACACGGCGGCGTTCATTGGATCCTCGGTGCTGAAACGGCGTTTCGGCCTCAGCCAGGGATTTGCGGTCTACGACGACGAGATGCCGACGCGCGCCACCGGATCGGCGCAGGAGGAACCCGAGCGCCGTGCCGGGGAAGTTGTAGATCGAGCGATTCAGTGGCTTGACACCCAATCGGGAAAGCCCTTCTTCCTCTGGGTCCACGTATACGATCCACACATTCCTTACGATCCGCCCGCTCCCTTCGTGGAAAAGTACCGGGATCGGCCGTACGACGGAGAAATTGCCTATGCGGACCAGCAACTGGGCCGGCTCTTCGAGGCCATCGCCAGGAAATCTCAGCCAGTCAATACACTGACGGCGGTGCTGTCGGATCACGGGGAGAGCTTCGCGGAGCACGGCGAGTACACGCACGGAGTCTTTCTCTACGACGTCACGTTGCGAGTCGCCTTCCTGATGGCAGGAGGCGGCATCCCCGCGGGTCTTCGGGTGAAACAGCAGGCGCGGACCATCGACCTGCTGCCCACGGTTTTGGAGCTGATGGGCGGCAGGACGCCGCCCGGGGTGCAGGGAACCAGCCTGGCGCCCACCTTCAGCGGCAAAGAAGTTCCTACGACCTTTTCGTATGCCGAAACTCTGTTCCCCAAGCTCAACATGGGCTGGGCGGAGCTCCGGGCAATGAGGACAAACCACTGGAAATACATCCGCGCCCCCAAACCGGAACTCTACGACCTGGTCCAGGATCCCGCGGAAACCACCAACGTGATCGCGAGTCACCCGTCGGAAGTACAGGAATTGGAGGCGACCCTGACAGCGGCCGGCGGAAGCACGGAGAAGGTTGCGCCGTCCGCGATGGACCCGCGAACGCTGCAGCAGCTAAAATCGCTCGGTTACCTGGGCGGGTCTTCCACCCAAGCGACCGAACTGACGGGAAAAGGAACCGACCCGAAGGACCGCCTCGAGGTCTTGCGGTTGCTACACCTCGCGGTGCACTCAGGCGCGCCGCTCGCCGGGCGTCTTTCCATGTTGCGCCAGGCCCTCGCGGAGGATCCGTCCAACCCCAACTTGTACAACAATCTCGGCAATCTGTATGCCGAAGCCGGACGCCAGCCGGAGGCGATGAAGCTGTATCGGGAGGCGCTCGCCAAGGGCGTCCGCGCCGCGTGGCTGTACTCCCGCCTGGGCAATCTCTGTCTGCGCCAGGGGAACAAAACCGAAGCGATCGCGTTCTTAGAAACTGCGGCGCGACTGAACCCCTCCGACTATGAGAGCCAGGAAAACCTGGCGGTAGCCTATCGCGAAGCCGGCAGGTCCGACGACTCCGAGCGGGTGCTCAACGCCATCTTAAAATCGGGCGAGGAATACGCTCCGGCCTATAACGAACTGGGAATGACCGTTTTTCAAAAAGGGGACGTGGCGGCAGCTCAGGGCTATTTTGAGAAGGCGGCCCGGCTCGATCCGACCTACCAATTGAATCTCGGCCGGTTTTACAAGATGGCTGGGGACAACCCGCGCGCCCGCGCGGCCTTCGAAGCATTCCTGGCCGCCCGGTCTTCGAACGCGGAATACCGCCAGATGATTCCCCAAGTCAGGAAGGAACTGGCGGACATACCGTAGACCAGTCTCACACCGGCGCCAATAACCCCTCGGTGGGTTGGGGAACCGTCTCTTCGCCGATCGGTTCCGAGGCGGGGTGGAATTGAAACCAGCGGGACAAGGCGGCGTCATCGACCCGGCGGCGCGCCATGATGTGCCGGCGGCGGTGCCAGGCCAAACGCAAGCCAGCAATCACATGCCAGAAGGCCACCAGGGAGCGCGGTTCGGTGAGCAAGCACCCCGCCACCACCAGCAGGTCCCGCGCGGTCATCGAAAGCCAGAAACGGCGGTACAGCCCGGGGGTGGTATTCTTGATCCGCATCAGGAAGCGGTTCTTCACCGAGTGCATGTTGATCGTCGGTGAAATCAGCCGGCGGTCCCCGGGTTTGGCCGTCCGCACGTGCCATGCCACCGCGCCGGGCACGTAGACACAGCGCCAGCCAAGCAGTTGGGCCCGCCAGGCCACGTCGGCATCCTCGCGGTAGGCGAAGAAATCGGGGTCGAAAAATTCGCCGTCGATCGAGATGTCGTCAATCATGCGCCGCCGGTAGAGCGCGGCGGCGGCGCAGGCACCAAAGACGTACTCAGCGCGGTCGAATGCCGGACCGTCGGGTTCCGACCAGCCGCGGTCGAAGTGGCGCATATGGGGGGTGAAATAAATACCGGCCGAGTCGATCCGGCGCTCGGGAAGGGGGTCGAAATCGGTGCCGATGGAAAGCAGCTTACCGCAGACGGATCCGGCGGTGGAATCGCGGCGGCCGGCATCCACCAATTTGCGTAGGAAGCCGGGCTCCATGAGCAGATCGGGGTTCAGGGCAAGTATCCAGGCGCCACGGGCGGCGCGAATCCCTTGGTTCTGAGCGGCGGCAAAGCCGGCGTTTGTGCGATTTTGGAGGATGCGGATGCGGCCGTGGTAGGCCGCCAGGATTTCCCGGGTGGTGTCGGTCGAGGCATTATCTACCACTACAACGTCCAAACGGACGCCTCGCTGGGCAAGGAGCGCATCCAGGCAACGCCCGATGTATTGGCTGCTGTTATAAGTGACGATCGATACGCCTATGGTGGGGTCCGGCATGCGATATGGAATCGTTCATTATAAGGACCTTGCGATGCTACATTCCAACTACAGCGATTCCCTTTTTGCAAAAATCTTTCCGAAAGGGTGTAGTTGAAAGCAAGCGTCATGAGGTCTTCGGTAAAGAGGGAATGTCATCATTTCCGCACGGCGTACAACTCGTGGACATAATCCGGCAGGAACGGACCGGTGCAACCTTGCAGCAACAGGTCAGCCGCCTGTTCGAGGAAGCGCGCGAAGATGTTTACCGCTACCTGCTCACTCTCGGCCTGCATCCGCCGCGCGCCCAGGAGGCCACCCAGGAAGTCTTCCTTCGTCTCTATTCCACTCTGCGCAAAGGAGAAGAGATTCAAAATCCGCGTGCCTGGATCTTCCGGGTGGCGCACAATCTGGGGCTCAAAATCCGGGCACGGCAGAATTCCGAGGAGCCTTTCGACGCCGGGATGAGAGTCCAGTTCGCCGCTCAGCAGGAGTCTGCGGAGAGCGAGTTAATCGAGCGCGAGCGGATGGCACGATTTCACAGCGCAGTGGCCGGCCTTTCGGAGCAGCAGCGGCGATGCCTGTTCTTGCGTCTGGAAGGGCTAAGGTACCCGGAAATCGGGTCGGCTCTGGGCATCAGCGCGTCCGCGGTGGGAGAGTTTCTGCGCCGCGCCATGGTGCGTCTGAAGAAGGTGCGCTATGAGTAATCTGGAAATTCGTCACTTGGACGACGGCCAATTACTGCGCTACCTGGACGGTGAACTGTCGCGCGGGAAAGCCCGGCAGGTTCGGCGGCACCTGGAAGCCTGCTGGCAGTGCCGGGCGGAACTTGAAGGGCTGGAAGCCGCAGTCGCGGACAGTGTGAAGTACCGCAAGAACGTGCTGGGCGCGTGCCTGCCCGCTCCGCCTCAGGCATGGAAAGACCTTTCGGGGGAATTTGACCGGATCGACGCTTCCATTGCCGTGCAGTCACTGGCCGCCCGCCTGGTTCGAGCCTTGACGCCACGAAGGCCATCGCTAAGATGGGCGGCGGCAGCCCTGGTGGGTGTAATCGCCATTACGTTCTACCAATTGCGCGAAACGCCCTCGGTACAGGCGGCGGCACTGCTGAAACGCGCCGTGCTGGTTTCGGAGAGCCGGTCGCACGCGGTGCGACGGGTACGCATCAGCACGCGGACGCGCCAGATTACGAAGGTGATCGGCGGGTCGGCCTTGGAGACCGGAGCCTCAATCCGGCCGGCGGTGGCGGGCGAAGCCGAGTTGGCCGAGATGTTCCGCGAGGCGAAGTACGATTTTGGCGATCCGCTGAGCGCCAAGTCGTATGCCAACTGGCACGACCGGCTTTCGGCGAAACAGGATTCAGTAAACACGATCCCGGACCGGCAGTCGCCGGACCGGGGAACCTGGGAGATTAAGACCACCACGGACGAGGGATCACTCGTGGAGGCCACCCTGAAACTGCGGATGACGGACTACGAGCCCCTGGCAGGGCGATTCGAGTTCCGTAACCGGGAATGGGTGGAAATGACGGAATTGGTAGACCAGCAAACACCTCCCGCAAGCGCAGTAGCTGGAACCACCGGCGGCATGCCTCGCCAACCTGGCGTGCCGCCGGCTTTTATCACAGACCCGGTCGAGACGAAACGGCTCGGCAGGAACGAAGAATTACAGGTAGTCGAAGCCCTCCATGAGGTGGGCGCGGATCTGGGCGAACCGGTGGAAATCAGCCGCGAAGGCCGGCAGGTAATGGTCAGCGGTACGGGCATTCCACCGAGACGCCAGGCACAGCTTCATGCGGTGCTGGACCCGCTGCCCAACGTAGTGGTGCGGTTCGCCGACCCAGCTCTCCCCGCAAGCAACCAGCCGGTCCAGACGGAACCGGCTACACCTCGAGATGCGGCCGGCCCCGAATCTAAGCAGCTAGAGGCGCGAATTGAAGAACGCCTAGGGGGCCGTCCGCAGTTCGAGCGCTTCAGCGGACAACTATTGGATTGGACCGATTCCGCCATGGCGAGGGCCTACGCCCTGCGGCGACTGGCGCAGGAGTTCCCGGCCGAGGCCGAGCGCCAAATGAGCCCGGCCGACCGCCGCGCGCTGCGCAACCTGGGCCGCGAACACTTGGCGGCATTCGCTGATGAGACCGCGAAGGTGAAGACTACGCTCACGCCGATTCTGGCCGCTCTGGGAGCACCGCCGGTCGAGGCCCCTGCGGCCGATCGCGCCCCCGACGCCGGGTGGCAGCCGGCCGCCGAAGAATTGCTCAGCGCGGCCCGGCAGGTGGAATCGCTGCTGGCCGTGGTTCTGGGTGCGGCGCCGGCAGAGCGACCCGTCGACAATACGCCTGCGCAATTGATGTCCGCCCTGGCACAGCTGACGGCACGCATTGAGCAATGCCAACGTCATCTGCCGTACGACGACATCAGGTAGATTCACACCACCACGCACGGCAACTCGGGAGCGAGCCGCATGAGATCCCCGGGTCTCTCATGACGACGGCCTGCCCGGCCCTTTGCGCGCTGATGTCAACCGGAGCATCGACGATATCGGCTGTCCTAGTCCGCGCCAGAAGGAGACCAGGAGCCGTCGTGTCCCGGACCCTCGAGCGCAATGGACTCCGGACACCCGCCGCGATTGAATTCCCGCCCAGCTCATGTCCGCTCAAGTACAGTTACCAGGCAACATGGAGCAAATCGCATCGCCACATGTCGTACGATGACGTTAGGCAGAGCGAATGAATGTCCGGAGCCTTACCTTAGCCTGTCTCACTTTCCTGACCGTCTGCTCCGTCGCGCTTGGCCAACGGACCTCGTATCTGTACGGCCGCGTGCTTGATCCCTCGGAGGCCATCGTCGCCGACGCGGCGGTTACCGTGGTCAACGAGGACACTGGCTTCCGCCGGGTCACGCAATCGCAAACCGACGGTGAGTACCTGGTGAGTTCCCTGCAACCCGGAATCTATAAGGTGACGGTGCGCAAGGACGGCTTCCGCACCATGATTCGCTTCAACGTGAGGCTGGAAAACCAGCAACCGGCGCGCGCCGATTTCATGCTGTCGGTGGGAGCCGTGCAAGAGACCATCACGGTGGAAGGGACGGCGGCGCTCTTGAGTCAGGAGGACGCTTCGATTGGGATTCGCGTCTTTCACGACGAGATCCAGCGCCTACCCCTGAATGGCCGCGGCGTGTTAAGCCTGCTGGAGCTCTCGCCGGGCACGAACGTAACACCGGCCACGCGCGGCGAGGCTGGCCAGTTCACCGCCAACGGCCAGCGCCCCAACGCCAACTACTTCACGGTCGATGGCGCCAGCGCGAATACCGGTGTGACGGCAGGCGGATTGCCGGCACAGGCTACCGGAGGCGTGCTGCCGGCGATGAGTGCGTTCGGCAGTCTGGATTCGTTGCTGCCGCTGGAGGCGGTGGAGGAGTTCCGCGTGCAGACCTCCAGTGAAGGTTCGGAATTGGGCCGGCTGCCGGGAGCGACCGTTTCGCTCTCCAGCCGCTCCGGCACCAACGATTTTCACGGGTCGGTGGCGTACCGGTTCCGGCACGAGGTACTGGCCGCCAACGACTGGTTTGCGAATACTTCCGGTGCTGGACGCGGGGCCCTTCGCCTGAACGATGTGGCGCCCTCGCTGGGAGGACCGGTCCGGCGCGACCATACTTTTTTCTTTTTGTCCTACCAGCACATGAACCTGCGCGGGCCTTATGTGTGGCAGCAACCGGTGCCCTCTTGGGCGACCCGCCTGGCGGCTCCCGATTGGCTGCAGCCGGCGCTGAACCTATTCCCCTTGCCCAACGGCGCTGACTTCGGAGGCGGACTGACGGCCTGGAACGGGCGCAACATCCGGCCGTCGCAATTGGACGCGGGGATTGCGCGCATCGATCATGCGCTCACCTCCAACGCCACCCTGTTTGCGCGGTACAGCGACTCGCCCTCATCAAACGAGTTTGGCAGCACGGAAGTGAACCGCCTGGACCTGCGGTTTCAATCGGCCACGCTAGGGTTGAGTCTGCGGCCGAAGGCGAGCCTGGCGCTGGAGTTTCGCGCCAATGAGTCGCAGGCCGCGGCGCATTCCACGTGGACGCGGATGGGCGACCCGGAGCCTTCGGGCTGCGAACTGGCGCCGATGGTTTCGTATTTGTTCCCCAACTCCGTTTCGTGTGACAACCTGGTCCGGTTTTCGATCGGCGGCGTCGGCCAGGTAGTGACGGGGCGCGAGGGCGACCGCAAACAGCGCCAGTTCCAGATCGTGCAGTCCACCGTATGGAACCGGGGCGTGCACGCGTTGCGGTTCGGCGCGGACTACCGTAAGATCACCCCGATCCGGCGCGATGCCAGCGGCGCGTTGAGCGTGATCGCCGACGACATCACGGCCACCGATAAGCGAGATCTTTGGCTGGGACAATCGACTGCAACCAACGCTTCCACGCTGGTCAACGAGCTTTCGTTTTGGGTGCAGGACACCTGGCAGGTGTCGAAGCGAATCACGCTGGCGCCGGGGCTGCGATGGGAATTGAATCCGGCCCCAGTACCGGGCGACAATCGGGCTTATTTTCTGGACCCCGCCAGCAATACCGTATACGGGCTCCAGCGGCAGCTTTGGCCCGACGTTTATACCAACTTTGCGCCGCGCCTGGGGGCGGCGTGGCGTATCACGAAGGATGGGCGCCTAGTGCTGCGCGCGGGTGGCGGGATGTATTACGACTCGAGCATGAGCATCGCGACCGACTTGATCAATAGCGGACCGTTCAGCGTCACGCAATTCCTCAGCGGAAGGCAAGGGCTGTTTTCGTCGATTCTGAGCTACGGCTTCATGCCCGATCTTCGTCTACCGCGCATGCTGGAATGGAACGTGACGGTGGACCGCGCGTTCACCCCGAACGATGTCCTCTCGCTGGGGTACGTGGGATCGGCCGGTGATCGGTTGATCCGGCGCGAAGTAGGGGGCGCGGGCAGCATCCCGACCGCGGAGTACGCGCTGACCACGAACAATGGCGCGTCGAACTATCAGGGACTGCAGGCACAGTACCGGAGACGGGTAATTGATGGACTGGACGCGCTGGTATCGTATTCGTGGTCGCATTCGGTGGACGACGATTCGAGCGATGCGTTCCTGGTGTGGGCCGGCGGCGGGGCTACCGCGGCGAGCGACCGCGCGTCGTCTGACTTCGACCTGCGCCAGGCCGTGAACGCCGCGCTCACGTATACGTTCGCCCGGAAAACGGGTGGGGGGAGACGTTTCTTGGGAGGCTGGTCGCTGGACAGCGTGTTGCGTGCGCGCAGCGGCTTCCCAATATCGGTGCTGCAGAACGAGCAATACCAGGGCGTGGGCTTGGCCAACGCGTTTCGTCCCAACCTGTGGCCAGGCCAGCCGGTGTGGGTCCCGGACAGCGGAGCGCCCGGCGGACGGCGCATCAACGACGCCGCGTTCTATGCCGCCAGCCCGGGCGTGCAGGGCAACCTTGGCCGGAATTCGATCACCGGCTTCGGAATGTCGCAAGTGGACTTGGCGGTGCGCCGCGAGTTTCGATGGGGCGAGCACCGTTCGCTGCAAGTGCGCATGGAGGCCTACAACGCGCTCAACAAGGCCAATTTTGCCGACCCGGTAAAGTATCTGAGCAGCCCGGTTTTCGGTCAATCGACATCGATGCTGAACCTGATGCTGGGAACAGGCAGCCCGGGAAGCGGTCTGTCGCCGATTTTGCAGACAGGCGGAGCGAGGTCGATGCAGGCGACACTGCGGTTTCGATTCTGATAGGCGCGTGTTAGACTGAGGAGTAGTTCTTCACCAATGGATCGGGCTGTGGCGCAGCCTGGCTAGCGCGCTTGCTTGGGGTGCAAGAGGTCCCGAGTTCAAATCTCGGCAGCCCGACCATTCTTTTCAATAACTGGTGCGACGGCTGTCTTAGCTCGGCCCATCTCCGCCCGGCAGGCCAAAAGACGGCTCCCACAGTCAAAACGCCGCCCTTGATTTCGCCAGGCCACACTGGGCGGGTTTTGCCCCTGTTTCCGCCTCCGATGCAGGAACTTCGCACAGCAACTTTTTTGGCCGTTGAATCAAGAGCATAGGGGGCAAATTCGCAAAACACAAATTCGCACTTGCGTTTTGGATGGAACTGCGCTATGATCTTACCGTTATATGAAGGTAAGAGAGAACCTCTCGCGACTCTCTACCCTCGCCCTGCGCA
>Ga0075019_10000244_pt1 | contig 30987 bp, 24 predicted proteins | sample ColStrG_CSR_2013_FD_71473 | JGI IMG/M metagenome (GOLD analysis project Ga0075019, IMG submission 71473) | Freshwater sediment microbial communities in response to fracking from Pennsylvania, USA - Cold Stream Run_MetaG_CSR_2013 | ecosystem: Environmental > Aquatic > Freshwater > Creek >...
CCAAAAATAACTTCGATGAAATTCGAAATATAACTCAGCTTTTAAATGTGATTAATCAATCTAAGCTTCGACTGATTATTTTGTGCTGAGGCTTTGTAAAACAAAATCAATACTATGATTTTATCGACCCGACTGCGGTTACGTCGCTGACATTCATCTGCACTAACTTCCCCAACCCCCAAAAGCAATGAGTTTCCCCAGTTTTGGTAGAATGAATTTCCTTAATTTTCTTGAGTGATCCATTCCTATGAACTCTATTCATTACGGTTTTCTTAGCCCTAAAGCAGCTTGTAAGGGCATGAACAGGCATCATCCTGCCAATCAGTTAGTACAACGCACCAAAACATTGCTGGCAAGCGTACTCATTACGGTTAGTACCGTAGTTCCAGCGCAAGAGCAAAATACAGATCAAACGCCCCTTCCCGTAGCTCTGGTTAATCAACTCAATAAACTCTCTAGTGGTCCGCATGATGGATTTCGGGCTAACCACGCTAAAGGCGTAATGGTAACCGGCACATTTACACCTGCTGCTAGCGCCTCATCTATTAGCCGCGCACCGCATTTTTTGCACCCAGTTCCTGTCACGGTGAGGTTCTCCAACGGTACTGGTGTGCCTACCTTGCCGGATGCATCGCCCAAAGCCAGCCCGCATGGAATGGCAATTCGATTTGACCTAGGAGATGGGGCTTCGACCGATATTGTCAGTATTTCAGCAAGCGCTTTTCCTGTAGCGACTCCCGAAGACTTCTTGGCCATGTTGACCGCTGTTGGGGCTAGTGGTACTGACGCGGCGAAGCCAACTCCCATCGAGAAGTTCTTGGCTAGCCATCCAGCTGCGTTGAAATTTGTAACAACTCCACGCCCAGCGCCAGAAAGTTTTGCGACGCTACCTTTTTATGGGATCAACGCATTTAAATTTACTAACAGCAAAGGTGAAAGTAATTTCATTCGCTACCGCATCGTTCCCGCAGCAGGTATGCATTCATTGACGGATGAAGCAAGCGCCAAAATGGGCCCAAATTATCTGATGGAAGAATTGCCGTCTCGAATTAACATCGCACCAGTAAGCTTCACCGTGTTTGCTCAGCTTGCAAACGCCAATGACAACATTGTCGATCCGACCGTATCTTGGTCGGAGTCTAACCCTTTAGTCCAACTTGGGACCATCACGCTAACTAAGACCATTACTGATCAGGTTCCTGAGCAGCGAAAAATTCTCTTTAATCCTGTTTCTTTGCCCGATGGAATTGAACCCTCAGCCGACCCAATTCTCGCTATACGTTTCCCAACCTATGCCGTAAGTTATGGGCAACGTGCTCAGTGAACAGACTGACCCATCTGTGTCTGCCCCCCACTTCTCTCTTATCGAGATTTGGGGGTGAGTTGGTGTATTCTGTGAAGAACGGAGCGCTCCTATCGGCACGATTCACGTCAAATCAAGGAACTGCCATCAGTCAACTTAACGCGTCGATCTGACTACGACTGACCTCAAAATAATTACAAATCTAAATCTGAAATATCTGCGCAGTTCACAAACAATGTGTCCGATCAAGATCTAAATGTGAACTATAGTTTAAAAGGATGCTGGTTGAATGCGGGAATTTTGGCCTAGAAGCGGAAAGTGGACTTTAGTATGAAAAAATTAACTCAGTCGGAAGAAGATAAGATTGCTTTGATTGAATTAGCGGCGTTTCTTAATCAATCCAGAGATTTGCTAGTTGATCTGTCGAGTTTATTGCAGGATGTGCTGTGCGAGCTGGATTCAGATGAGAAGTTGCGCGCTGAAAACTTATCTTCAGAACTCGTTAAGAAGCTGCGTTAAAGTTTGGGCCGGAAAACCCCGGACGAAATCTAATGTGTGTGACAGGGAACAAATTTATTATCTTATTTTTTGCGCCTACCAAGCACAACTAGGAAGCAATTCAACGACCTTTATTCGATTTTGCTCGGTCAAAGCTAAATGACACTTTGATACAGTCCAAACTTCAATTCAATGCTCAGGTCAATTTTAACTGTGATTGACTTATCAATGGCCTAAAACACCGTCTTTCCCAAGTTGGAGAGATGGGTCTTATTGGGGCGAATAGGGAAAACGGAAAAAATCGGGCGCTAAGGCGATTTGGCCGAGCATATCGCCCGCAAACCATTCCGCGCAGTCGACTTGCAAACGCCCTGACCCTATACTGTATAGTCGACATTTATGACCGGGGGCGGTCTTTGCTTGGAAAAATAAAAGATGTCGAACGCGCAGCTGATGGCAGTAGTCGAGGTAGACAAAGGAGATCGGATAATTTGTCAGCGCGACGGCTGTCGCCACAGCGTGTACAAACGCATCCACATCGTGCGGGAGAATGGGCGGTTCACCGTCCTCGGCTCCGAGTGCTTCAAGCTCCTATACGGCTCCTATGACACCGGGGCGGTGCCCGTTTATGGATCAAGCGCTGGCCAGCTTCTTACCGACGCCGAGCGTCAGCTACTAGCCGAAAACACTGAACGCTTCATTGCCATGCTGGAGGTACAGCGGCTTCAACTGGAGCATGCCCGAGCACTGGATTTACGCGCTAGACAAGAAGAACAGCGAGAGCGCGAGGAAGCTGCACGAATTATCAGAGGCGCCTCGGATGCGCTGCGTGACGAAGAACGCAATGCTCAGTCGCCTGCCCTGGAAAACTGCCGCCGGCAATACCCAGGGCTCAATCTGGCCACACCAGGCTGGCAGGGCTTGGTTTATTTAGAGAAGCTAAGAATCTTGCGTGAGGGGCGGGGGAATCGATTCACGCAGCCGCGAACTGAATCTTCCCTTTTCTAGAATATTTCCTACTCTTGGGGCTTGCGCAGCTCCCTGAACCCGCCTTCGGCTATACGCTGCTGGCGCCACACATAGTCCCCGGTCAGGTTGATGTGCTCCCAGCCCAGCGGTGACAAAAATTGCAGCATACCGTCGTCTGGCAACTTGCCTTTCTCACGTAAGGCCTGCGTCGCCCGCTCCAGGTAGACCGTGTTCCACAGTACGATTGCGGCCGTCACCAAATTCAGGCCGCTGGCGCGGTACCGCTGCTGCTCAAACGACCTGTCGCGGATCTCGCCCAGCCGGTGGATGAATACCGCCCTGGCCAGCGCATTGCGCGCTTCGCCTTTGTTCAAACCGGCGTGTACGCGTCGGCGCAGCTCGACGTTCTGGAGCCAGTCCAGGATAAACAGCGTGCGCTCGATCCGCCCCAGCTCGCGCAGCGCGATCGCCAGGCCGTTCTGGCGCGGGTAGCTGCCTAACTTGCGCAGCATGAGCGACGCTGTGACGGTGCCGTGCTTGATCGAGGCGGCCAAGCGCAGCACGTCGTCCCAGTGTGCGCGCAGGTGCTTGACGTTCAGGCTGCCGCCGATCATCGAGCGCAAGGCGGGGTGATCGCCCACTTTGGCCGGCACGTACAGCTTGGTGTCTCCCAGATCGCGGATGCGCGGCGCGAAGCGGAAACCCAGCAGGTGCATTAGCGCGAACACGTGGTCGGTGAAGCCGGCGGTGTCGGTATAGTGCTCCTCAATGCGAAGGTCCGATTCGTGGTACAGCAGGCCGTCGAGCACATAGGTCGAGTCGCGCACGCCGACGTTGACCACTCTGGTGCTGAACGGCGCGTACTGATCGGAAATATGGGTGTAGAACAGCTTGCCGGGCTCGGCGCCGTACTTGGGGTTGATGTGGCCCGTGCTCTCGGCCCGGCCGCCCGCGCGGAAGCGCTGGCCGTCCGACGACGACGTTGTGCCGTCGCCCCAGTGCGCAGCGAAGGCGTGCTTGAACTGGGCGTTGACCAGTTCAGCCAGGCCGGCCGAATAGGTTTCGTCCCGGATGTGCCAGGCCTGCAACCAGGACAGTTTCGCGTAAGTGGCGCCGGGACTCGATTCCGCCATCTTGGTCAGGCCGAGGTTGATGGCGTCGGCCAGGATCGCGGACATGAGGAACGTCCGGTCCTTGGCCTGCTCCCCGCTCTTAAGATGGACAAAGTGGCGCGTGAAACCGGTCCAGTCGTCCACGTCCATCAGCAGTTCGGTGATCTTGATCCGGGGAAGCATGCCGCTGGCGAAGTCAATCAGCGCCTGGGCCTCGTCCGGCACCACGGCGTCCTGTGGGATGATCCTCAGTCCTGTCTCAGTAATGATCGCATTGGGCAGTTCGTTCGTCAGCGCGAGCCGGTTGGCGGTGGCCAGTTGCTGTTCGAGCAAGAGCAAGCGGTCGTGCAGGTACTGGTCGCAGTCCTGGTTGACCGCGATCGGCAGCTCGCGCGCTGATTTCATCGCCCCGAACTTTTCCGTGGGTAGCAGGTATTCCTCGAAGTCCCGGAACTGGCGCGAACCCTGCACCCAGATGTCGCCCGACCGCAACGAATTCTTCAGCTCCGACAAGACGCAAATCTCGTAGAAGCGGCGGTCAAGACCGTCGTCGGTGATGACCAGGGGCTTCCACCGCGCCTTCACGAACGCGATCGGCGCATCGTCCGGCACCTTGCGCGCCCCGGTCATGTTCATCTCGCGCAGGACGTCGATCGCGTCCAGCACCGCTTGCGCCGCCGGCGCAGCTTTAAGCCGAAGCACATCGAGGAACTCAGGCGTATAGCGCCGCAGGGTGCTGTACTGCTCTCCCACCAGGTGCAGGTGGTCGAACGTCTCGGGCTGGGCCAGTTCTGCCGCCTCGGTCACGCTTTGCGTGAAGTCTGTCCACGGCAGCACGGCCTCGATCGCGGCATACGGGTCCATGCCGGATTCCTTGGCCTCGACCAGCGCGCGCCCGATTCGGCTGTACAGGCGCACCTTGTCGTTGATGGCCTTGCCCTGCTTCTGGAAGTCCTGCTGATGCTTGTTCTTGGCCGCGCTGAACAGCTTGATCATGATGCGGTCGTGCAGGTCGACCAGTTCGTCCGTCACGGTGGCCATGCCTTCGATGGCCAGCGCCGCCAGTGTCGCATAGCGCCGCTCATCCTCGAACTTCGCCAAGTCGCGCGGCGTCATCTGCGCACCCTCGCGCGCCATCTTCAGCAGGCGATTCTGGTGGATCTGGCGGCCAAGCCCCTCCGGCAGTGCCAGAGACTGAAACACCTTGAGCCTTTCGATGTGTTCGCGCATGTAGCGGGAATTGGGCTTGAGCGGAGACTGGCGCAGCCACACAAGCCAGGTGATGCTCATGTCAGGCGCCACGTTGAGCAGGTTGTCAAGCGAGCGCTTGTGGTGCCGCTCCAGCGGATCGATCAGCGCGCGGTAAATGCGCCGGTTGGCCCGCGTCACGGCCTCGGCGCAGGCCCGCTCGATGACAGTGAGCGCCGGCAGGATGATGCGCTTCTGGCGCAGCGTTTCAAGGGAATGCGCGGCGAGGACCATCGCCTTGTCGGTCTGCATAGCGAGGTCGGCCAGGCTGTCCACCAGCTTGCGGAAGTCCGGCAGGCCGAAGACTGACAGTCCCAGGTAGGCGCGCAGCTCGTGCAGGTGTTCGTTGCGCGTCTTCTCCCGCTCGCCGTATTCCGGCCAGGCGCCGGCGTCGCTGCGCACCTGCTTGGCGATCCAGTGCAACACCGAATCCGGCAGCGCGGTGTCGCTGGCAAGCGCGTAGCCGGGATAGCGCAACAGGCACATCTGGACCGCAAACCCAAGGCGATTCGCTGCCCCGCGCCGCTGCCGGATCAACGCCAGGTCGGCATCCGTGAAGCTGTATTGCTGAATCAAATCATCCTGACTTTGTGGCAATACCAATAAGCTGTCGCGTTCGGTATCGGACAGCAGTGAGCGGCGTGGCATTCGGTCCGATCCTTCGCTGAAAGGTTTGTGTGGTGCGCCGGTAGAAGGATCGCCCTGACAATGGTTCGCATCATTCGAACCCATTAAATTTAAAAAGGTAAAGCGCTTTACGTTTTTGTCTTCCGTGTTTTCGGACTGGCTGCGGCGGGTTTCTTTTTCAAATCCGCGTTCTCGCCCTCCAGCTCGCTAACGCGAGCCTCCAGCCGCTCATTCGCCTGGTGGGCATGCTCCAGGCGTTCCACCACCATTTCCAGTTCAAACTGCCTGCTGCTAGCTAACTCGCGCGTCGCCGTCAGTCCTTCCGTGGCCTCGTACAGCTTGCGGGCTTGCTCCCTGGCCGCGTCTCGCTGCTCGTGCAATGTGTGTTCCAGCTGGGCCTTCTCGCTCCGCAGCACGGCCAGCGCCTCGCGGCCGTCCTGGAAGTTGGCGCGCAGCGTGGCCGCCTCCTGTTCGGCGCGGGCAATCCGCGTTTCGTAGGCGTGCTTGTCATCCTGCCGCTGGGCCGCGCTCGCCTCCTGGAAGTGCTCGAACTGGCGCCGCGCCTGCGCCAGCTGGTCCGCCAGCTCCCGGACCTCGGCCGTGCGGTCGGCCAGGCGCTGGGCCTGCCCCGTCTTTTCTGATTCCAGGGCGGCGATCGCCACCGCATCTTGATGCCGGGCAGCCTGCTCGCGCGCGAACGCCGCCATTACGCTGTGCAGTTCGGCTTTCAGGGCTTCGCGCTCTATGCCAAGCTGGCGCACCTCTTCGCGCAGCGCCTCCGCCGCTTGTGCGACTTTATGTGCCGCCAGCTGGTGCTCAATGCGCAGCTGCTCGACCTGAACCTGCGCGCCTACCTGCACCCGGTCGTAGACGCCCTTGATCGCCTCCAGCAGATCGGCCGGCACGCCCGCGCCCGCCGCCGCGACCTCGCCTTCGTGCTGCGCCTTCCATTGTTTAAGCATTGGCGCGATCGTGCTCTTGCTGCCGGTGCCGCCCAAGGCCTCGCGCACGGTGTCGACGGTGGCGTTCTTGCCGGCGGCGGTCAGCTGGGCGGCCGCCTTGGCGACGTGGGAGTACAGGATACCGGCTCTGGCCATGATCGCTCCTTGGATAAGATAACGTGCGGTGTAATACGTAATGGTACGTTATATTACGATATAAAATCGATCCGAAATGAGTGAATAATTAGGCTCGATAATGTAGATTATCGACACCGATGCCGATCCGCAGCGTGCTATCCTGCCGTAACCCCCGTTACAAGCCCGACCGCGAGCAACACAGCCATGGCCACCCCCGAACCCGCCGACAACGGCGCCGAAAATAACGATGCACACCCAGCGTCGGCGCTGCACTCTGCCGTTACAGCTGTGGACGCCGTGCTCGCAGCCCAGCACCGCGCCGTCCTGGCCGCCGCCACGGCCGACAACACGCGCCGGGCGTACCGGTCCGCCGTAAACCACTACCTGGCGTGGGGCGGCGTGTTGCCGGCCGACGAAGCGGCGATCATCCGATACCTGCTCACCTACGCGCCGACCCTCAATCCCCGCACCTTGGCGTTGCGCCTGACGGCACTGTCGCAGTGGCACGTCCACCAGGGCTTCCCCAATCCGGCTTCGACACCGACCGTGCGCAAGACACTGACGGGGATCGCACGCACGCACGGCCGCCCGAAGAAGAGGGCCAAGGCCCTTCCAATCGAGGACCTGGAACGTATCGTGGTGCAGCTGGTCAGCGCCGGCACGTTGAAGGCGACGCGCGACAACGCACTTTTGCAGATCGGTTTTTTCGGCGGATTGCGGCGCAGCGAGCTGGTCGCCATCGAGGTCGGACATATTGGCTGGACACCCGAGGGCATCGAGATCATGCTGCCGCGCTCGAAGACTGACCAACTGGGCGAAGGGATCATCAAGGCGATCCCGTACAGCGACGGCCCTTGCTGCCCGGCGGCGGCGTTGCGCGCCTGGCTCGACGCCGCCGACATCATGGCCGGACCGGTGTTTCGGTCTATCAGCAAGTGGGGGACGGTGGCCAGCGCCGCTCTGGGCGTGGGCAGCGTGAATACGATCCTGGAGGATTGCGCGACACTGGTCAAACTCGACTACGTGCTAGACCTGTCTAGTCACAGTCTGCGGCGTGGCATGGCCACCAGCGCGCACCGCGCCGGCGCCGACTTCCGCGACATCAAGAAGCAAGGAGGCTGGCGCCACGACGGCACGGTCCATGGCTACATTGAGGAGGCCAGCCGGTTCGAGGATAACGCGGCCGGCAGTCTGTTGCGTAAGCGGGTCAAACCGGCCTGATTTGTCTCAGCGCCCGCTTGCCCGTTGTTGAAAAGCAGCACCGGCCGGCCCCCGGCTGTGCCGGGGCGAGCGACGGCATGGCGCGAAGCACGTCCCCGGCGGGCATGCTCAGTAAAGGCGTCTACAGGAAGGGGATGGCATCAAATTCATTGCGCCAGGACATAATGCGCCAAGGCCATCGCTTCGCCCTCGCTCAGTTGGGAGAAAGCTGGCATCGGTACAGGCCCCCATTTGCCAGCGCCGCCCGCTCGAATATTCCTCGCCACCAGTGATACCGCGTCTGCCTTGCCCTTGTACTTTGCCACCACTTCCTTGAATGCCGGCCCGACGACCTTTTTGTCGATCGAATGACATCCCATGCAAGCATTTGCGGCAAGCAACGCTTTCGTATCGATTGCTGCGGTGGCGCCGGCCTTCGGTGCAACTGCAGCTGGCTTTATCGCCGCGTTCGCAATCGGCACTGCGTTACTGCGTTCGGCACCGTAGGTCTTGACCAGGTAATCGACCATGTCCGGGATATCCGCGTCTGAGAATTGCGCACCGAACGGTTTCTTCATCTTTCTCACCGTGGCATCCCAGTAGCCGCGCGGTGATGTCGTGGGCTGCGACTGGATGTAATGGACCGAGTGACATGTCATGCAATTGCGCTGGGCCAGCGCATATCCCGGCAACTGGCTGGGTTTGAAGACAGCAGTTTCAGGCGGAAGCTGAATGTCGAGGGCGAAAGCTGGGGCCGCAGGCATCAGGCTGATGGTGAACAGAGAGCAAATCAGTGGATGTTTCAATTTAGTTCCCCTTATACCGCGACGACGCGCGTCGATTCGACCACATTGCGCATGTAGCCGGCAGGATTCCACAGGGCGCTCGCCGGTTGGCCTTGACCGATCCGGTTGACCGCTCGAACCAGCAGTTCGTGGTTTCCTTTTTGTTTCGGCGTGAACGCCGCGCTCCACTCTCGGAAAGAGTAGCGCCCCAGGTCCTTGCCCAGTTGTGCAGCTTGCCAATTCTTGCCGCCGTCAGATGAAAACGCCACTTCATTCACGCCGTAGCCGCCGTCGAACGCAATCCCGCGCACCACAGTCTGGCGCCCGACCTTGACGTGCATGCCGTCCGTCAGGCTGGTCACGAACGAGCGCACGTTGAGGCGGTTGATCGGGACGGTCTTGGTCGGCGCTTTTCCCGGTTCGGTACACGCGCACTGATTGTCCGGGATGCGATAGGCCGTGCTCATCCAAAACCCATCGAATACCTTGTCGGTCACGGTAATGTCGGACAAATGCTTGACCCAGTAGGTGCCGTAGTAGCCGGGCACCACCAGGCGCAGTGGGTAGCCATTCAACATGGGCAGATCGGCACCGTTCATTTGCCAGGCAAGCATGACTTCGCCGTCGAGCGCATGGTCGATATTGAGCGCCTTCATGAAATCGGGTCCGTCGCCGACGGGCGGCGTGTCAAGGCCATTGAACGAGACCTGTACCGACCCGGCCTTGACGCCCGCCTTTTCCAGCACCTTGCGTAGCGGGACGCCAGTCCAGCGCGCGTTGCCCATAGCACCATTCGATAGCTGGCCGCCGTTGGCGCGCGGCGACAGGTGGCCGCGGCTGTTACCGGAACACTGGTTCACGGCAACCAGTTCGGTGGCGTCAGCCATTTGCTTAAGGTCGGCGAGCGAGAGCTCCAGCGGCGTATTGACATTGCCGCCGACTTTGAGACGGTAGGTTTGCGCATCAACTGCGGTGGGTATGCCACTCCAGTGATAGCGTACGAAGAACGCATCGTTGGGCGTGATCACTGATTCGTTGAACACACTGAACGGCGTTTCCAGCTGGGGCGGACGGGCGGTAAGCAGAATCAGTGGCCGCTTTTGGGGATAGGCGACCAGTTCGCGCTCGCCGTTTTCAAACGGCAGCGTGACATGGCCGGCTTCCGCCGCTAGCGCACTTAAGACCGGGCTGCCGAAAGCGGTGGCGGCACCGAGCGTGCTAGCCTGTCTCAGAAAGGAACGGCGCCGCAACGCCTCTGCGGTCAATACCAACGAGGTCTTCGCCATACGGGTCTCCGTTATTGTTGTGAAATTGGTCAGTGCTATACTGACACAGTTTTATCGCATTTTGCTTACGGCGCGCTGCTCAGTACGGTCTTCTGTGGATCGGCTGCAACGTCGCCTTCCATCACCAGGACGCGGCTCGCGGTGACAGCCTTGGAGTTCAGACTGTTGCTCACATCGCGCATTGGCCCGATCGCAGTGCCGTTTGCCATGCCCATGGGATTGGTCTTGAAACTGGCTACAGGTGTAGCTTGGCCAGTGACGTACACGCTATAAACGGTTTGTGGCCTGAGCTTGAACAGCGAGACTTCCAGCGAGTCCACCACGCCCAGGTTGCGCGCCACAACAAAACCCTTGGCCTCGCCGGCAGCGGGTTTGAGGGCGATGTTGATCGGCTCACTGTTGGCGCTGGGGACCAGGTTGGTAATGCCGTCGCCGTGCGGCACAGCGTTCGAGACATACACCAGTGCCTGCGGCGCCTGGCCGACCGGTACGCGCGCAATCACCTTGTTGCTCGCGCTGTCGATGACATCGACAGCGTCGCCGTTTTCCAGTCCCACATACAGACGGGTGCCGTCGTCGGAGGTCCAGATGCCGTGAGGCAGTGCTCCGGTCGGGATCGTTGCGACGAGCGTTGGCATGGCGTCGGTGGTGTACACCTTGACGACATTCTCGCCGCCGATCGTCACGTACGCACGGGTGCCGGCCGCAGTCTTGGCGAAGGCCAGGTGGTTAGTGATGAAACCGGTGTCGATAACGCCCTTTACTTCCAGGCTGGCAGTATCGATGCGCGTCACTTTGCCGGCATCCTTGTGCGTCATCCACATTTCCTTGAAGTCAGGGGTGAATTGCAGAAATGGCGAGAACGGGCTGACAACCTTGATGTGCTTGATGACCTTGTGCGACTTCATGTCGATCACGTCGACCACGGGGTTGAAACTGGAGACGACAAATGCCAGTTTGCCGCTTGGAAGGAACTGCACCATGCCGGGGCCCACGGTCGTTTCGATCCGCTTTTTCTCTTTGAAGGTGAGCGGGTCGATCACCGAGATGTAGTTCTCACCGCGTACCACGGCCCATACCTCGCGTCCATCCGCTGTAAAAAAGCCTTCATGCGGCGACCGACCGATGTAGGTGATGCCTTTGACCTTGTTGGTCGCCGTATCGATGAATGCTACCGAATTGGAACCGTTTGAAATGGCAATCAGGGTCTTGTGGTCGGGCGAAAAGCCCAGGCCATGCACATTGATCTCGCCCTTGTACAGCGGCGAGAGCACATCCGGGCGCTGGTTGCCCAGTTTGATTTGGCCGAGCAGCCTGTTGGTCGCAGGGTTGATCACCGAAACGGTATTGGTATTCTGGTCAGCGGTGTAGACGCGGTCTTGCGCGCCTGGAGCGGCAAACGCGGAGGCGGTGAGCAGGCTGCTGAGGGTCAACGAGAAAACGAAGTGACGGATTTGCATGATTATTCTTTCTTGGTGATCGAAGTGGGAGCAACTTTTTCCTGAACCGATTGGTAGCGCTGCAGCCAGGCCTGCATAATCTTGATTTCGTTTTGCTGTTCCGTGATGATGCCTTGGGCGACGTTGCGCAATTCAGGATCCTTGGTGGTGAGCAGCAGCGCCTTCGCCATATCGATTGCGCCCTGATGGTGCGGAATCATCATCGTCACGAAATCATGTTCCGCAACGCCATTCATTGGCGCGCGCTTCATGCCGTCATCCATGACGGCCATGGCATCGTCCATCAGCGCGGCAAACGGCTTGGCCGTGCTGGCGATAAATACGGGGGGCTTTGCCGCTGCCGACTGGCCATGATGGTGGGGCATGGCCTGTCCGAGCGCACTAGCGCCAATGAGGGCGGCAACGGCGAACGTGCCCAAGCGTCGATAATACAAAGGCCGGTTGATCAGGGTCATGACGGTTTCTCCAGTTGGTCGTACACGGCGGTGGCAACGCGCGCCAGTTCGGCCTTGTTAGTTCCAGCCGACAGCGCATAGCCGAATTTGCCGTCGATCCAATAAAACACATTCACCGGTCCCTCCTGTGCGAAGCGAAAACCCGTGTCCTTGTTGTGCGCCTGATCGGTCGACACGTACAAGGTGAGGCGCTGTCCGGTCGCGTCGTGGTACATGAACTGCGCCACCGCGCCCTGGGCGCCAGGCAGCAGGCGACCACCGATCAGCTCGTAGCCGAGTTTGCCCAGCCGGGGTGGCCGAATTGCGGTGCCGAGGCGTTTGGACAGCCACGCCACCAGTTGCTCTTCCTGGTCAGCCCCGATTTCCACCGGCCGCTTGACATCCGGGCTATAGACAACGTGGGCGATTGCGGCCTGATGGGCCAGGCCGGCAACGTACAGCGCCGGCCTGGCTTGCATGGAATCACCTTGGGCGTATTGAATCTCGCCTGCCTGCTGGCCATGCAGTAACCACCCTGTCGTGCCGCTGAACAGGGCGATGGCAAGACCGGCTACCAGCCGCTGCCATTGCCACTGGCGCGGTCGCGCTGCGCTTAAGCGCTCCGGCACCGCTTCGTCGAGCACGGGATTGAACAGCGCGCGCAGTTCTTCGTTTTGCGCTGTATAGGCGCGCAGCCGCTCCGCCTCTTCCGGGCGCTGCGCCAGATAGGCGTCGACTTCGAGTCGGCGCGCGGCAGGCAGCTTGCCGTCGACGAAGGCGTGCAAGTCGGCTTCCGTGATGGGTAGGGTATTCATTTGACCACCTTCAAGGGGGCGATGTACGCTCTCCCTTCCATATTCGCGCGCATTTTTTCACGCGCGCGCGACAGGCGCGACATGACCGTACCGATGGGAATCTTGAGCGTTTGCGCGACGTCGTCGTAACTCATTTCTTCCAAGGCCACCAACAGCAGGATTTCACGCTGTTCCTCTGGCAGAGCACGCAAGGCCGTTTCCATGTCGCGCAGTTCGAGTCCGCTTGAAGGACTCCCGAGTGCCGTTGCCATCGATGTCTCCTCGTTGAGCGTTTCAGTTAGCACGGATGGCCGCCGCACCTGGTCGATACGCAGGTTGTGCATGATGCTGAACAACCATGCGCGCATATCGCTACCACCCTCCCATGACGTCAATCTCGCCCATCCGCGCTCGACCGTGTCCTGCACCAGGTCGTCGGCGCCTGACCGATCGCCGACCAATGCCCGCGCATAGCGGCGCAGACGGGGAATGCAGGCCAGCAACTGGTCGCGAGAATTGGGCATGGCTGTCACTGGGGTAGTGGTCGATTGATCAATACGCTGCAGCGGTCAGTTTCGGATCAATCTGCCAGGTTTCGTTGACCAGCTTGCCATCGCGGTAGGTCAGTACATAGCGCACATTGACCTGTGCCTTGCCCTCGAACTGCACCTTGGCGACGATCGTCGCACCCTTTGGGTTCGCCGATTCCTCCAGAGCAAGCACGGTCACGCGCGCCGGCCCGACAGCCTTGCCGAACTTTTCCCAGGTGGCGCGAATGGCATCGGCGCCGGCGTACATGCCGTCGAGCGGCCCGCCGACCCATGTCAGCTGGGCGTTGTCGGCATAGCCACGCATGATGATGGATGTGTCGCCCGCGCCAATGGCGCTGAAGTGAATCTGCGCAGCATCGCTCGACGGGCTGGCGACAGCGCTGCCGATCGAAGCGATAGCGAGGATGGCGGCGAAGGTGGCTTGTTTCATGAAATTCTCTCTGGTTGGGTCAGTCGGACGCAAAAACGGGTGTTATCGAGGTGAACGGATCTGCGGCGAATTTATTCCATCTATTTCAAATTAATTTTCGCAGGCGTTTCGTCGCGCGCTATTTGGGAGAGGCGGATCATCGCTTCCAGTGCCAGAGATGCCTTTGTCTTGTACCGTTCGGGATGGCGCAACATGTAGAACGCGCGCGCCGGCAAGTCGATGTTTGCTTTCGCCAGCAAGCCTGCCCGCAGATGCGAGGCGACGACCAGTTGCGACATGGCGGTGGCGAACTCGCCGGCCATCACAGCGGAGCGAACCGCTTCGTTGGACGGCAATGTGAGTGCGATATCCAGTGCATCGAAGTCGACATGCATCGCCTGAAGTGCGCACTCGAGCGCTGAGCGCGTGCCGGACCCCTTTTCGCGCAAGATCCATTGTGCCGCGAGAAGATCCGCGTGCAGCAGCCTCCTCCCTGAAGCCCATGGATGGTGCGGTGCGACCACAGCGACGATCTGGTCGGAGGCAATGGCATCGACCGATAGAGTCGGCTCGTCGATGGCGCCCTCGACAAAGCCCAGGTCAGCGCCCCCCTGAACCACTGCTTGGGCGACATTGTGGGTGTTATCGATGGTCACGCTCAGTGCGATCGCCGGATGCGCTTGGCGAAATTGCACGAGGAACTCGGGTAGCCAATAGCTGGCGATCGTCTGACTCGCATGAATCGTGAGCGTGCCACGTTTCATTCCCCCCAGCTCGGCCAATGTCAGTTCGGCGGCCCGCGCGCTGGCGATCGTGCGGCGTGCTTCTATCAGGAAAATGCGGCCCGCTTCGCTGATCTCGAGGCCTCGGCCGACGCGATTGAATAGGGCCGTGCCAAAGCGTTCTTCCAGGACTTTAATCGAAGCACTTACTGCTGAAGGGGTAAGGGCCAACACCGCTGCGGCCTGGGTCAAATGTTGTCGCTCCGCGACTTCAACAAAAATCCGCAATTGTTCTAGCGTCATCTGATTGTTCGATTCCATTTAACGATCTGTCAGATATTATAAGATAGACATAACAATCTGTCGACTTGATAATCGTTTTATTGAATTCGAGAATCAGGAGCGGCAAATGATCAAGCAACCACTAAAACTCGTTCGCAACGCGCTGCCAGGCTTGGCACTTTGCGCTGTGGTGACTGCGGCAGCTTACACAATGGAAAGCATCGAAAGCGCTTTATTTGGCCACGCATGGCTCGAAAGCCTGGTGCTGGCCATTCTTCTAGGCACCGCCGTGCGGACGGTGCATCGGCTCGATACTCGCTTCGAAGACGGCATCCAAGTCGGTGCGAAATTATTGCTGGAAATCGCGGTCGTGCTGCTGGGCGCTTCGGTCAGCGCCGGTGCACTGCTCGAAAACGGCATCGGTCTGATGAGCGGCATCGCGGCAGTGGTCGCCATCGCGATTGCGCTCAGCTTTGCCCTTGGCCGTGCTTTTGGTCTGCCGCGCAAGATGGCCATCTTGATTGCCTGCGGCAATTCGATTTGCGGTAACTCTGCCATTGCCGCGGTGGCCCCGGTTATCGATGCGGATGGAAAGGACGTCGCTGCGGCGATCGCCTTCACTGCCGTGCTTGGCGTTGTCGTGGTGCTGGTGCTGCCGCTAATGGTGTCACTGTTGTCGTTTTCACCAACGCAGTTCGGTGTCTTTGCCGGGCTGACCGTCTACGCGGTGCCCCAGGTGCTGGCCGCGACCTCATCGATATCGCTTAGCAGCGTCCACATCGGCACCTTGGTGAAACTGGTGCGGGTGCTGATGCTGGGCCCAGTCGTGCTGGTACTGTCGCTGATTGGTCGGCGCGAAGGTGGTCGTCGTCCTGCGCTGTCGCATATGGTCCCGTGGTTCATCGTCGGCTTTTTGCTACTGCTGACCTTGCGCTCGTTCGGCGCCATTCCAGAGGCGGCAATTGCGCCGATGCACGTGACGGCGAATTTCCTCACCATTATGTCGATGGCCGCACTCGGACTCGGCGTCGATGCGCGCTCAGTCATGCGGGCCGGTTGCCGGGTCGCCGCAGTTGTCGTGTTGTCGCTGCTGGCGTTGGCAGTCATCAGTTTTTTCCTGATAAAAATGCTCGGCATCGTTTGAAGCACTGCCCGATTAGCGGCTACCGTTAGAAATCGAGGATCTGTATTTTTTTAATACGAGAAACTTGGTGGTATTGCAGAAAGTTACAGTCTGATACGCTTGGCAAGCAGTCGCGCAATGCGCTTGCCAGAGCGGTCTTGATTCATCGCTTAGGTGATATGTGCGACCGCGGCTTAAACCTGGTGACGGGCGCCATCGTTCTTTGGCATGCGGTGTTTCTGGAGCGGGCGACACAGGTTGCGCGCGGTCCTGGCAGCTCCCCGACGCCAGTATGCTGCAGTTTCGTGTCCTCGTTGGCCTGGGAGCACATCTACGGGACCGGATATTACATTTGAAGGAAGAGCAAGAAGGTTGATGAGAAAAATATCGGCCGCTGCGGACTTCAAGAATCGGTAACAGGGCTTAGCGCCCGATTTTTTCCGTTTTCCCTATTCTCCCCTTATTCAAATTACGAATTTAAAAATTCGAACGAGAAATTAAATTTGCTTTGCTCCAAGTATTGACTACAGTCAACAGAGAACAAGTACAAAATTAGAGTTTTATAATTTTGCAACCAATTCCAATTCGGCATTATTTTTCTTTTAGCGGCTGCAATTATTATTGGGGGGCATGTGAACGCAATTGAAAATGAAGTCGAATGTTTTCAGAGAAGCGATTTTCTATATGAAGGTCAGGCGTTTCAGTTTGTACTTGAGGCTGCCCTGAGATTGATTGGATGTCAGTTTGGTTATTTTCATCTCTATGATCAAGTCTTAGGCGAAATAAAACTTACCGTTTGGTCTAAAGCAGTATTACCATTATGTCATTCAACTCATGACAACCACTACAACATTGCCTTCGCTGGAATTTGGGCAGACTCGATCCGCCTTCGTAGGTCAGTAATTCATAACGATTACGCACAAAGACTGGAAAAGTCAACATTGCCCGTCGGGCATTTCCAATTGTTTAACCACATGAGTATTCCAGTAATCGATGATGGAAATGTTGTCGCTATAGCGGGTTTTGGCAATAGGGAATCGCCGTTTACGGAAACTGATTGCCGCATCGTCGAAAAATTTTCTCACCGATGTTTCCCAATTATGCAGCGAAAGATAAAAGACATCATCGATAGGCGTAAGGACAAAGCGTTGGAGTTACAAAACGGGGATGCAAAGGATTTGTTAATTGGCATGATTCAAACCTTAGTTCAGGCGTCAGCTTTACGAGACACTTACACGGCAGAGCATGAAAAGCAAGTATCTGATTTCGCAGTTGCCATTGGGAATGAGCTAGGTCTCTCGGGGCACGAACTATTTGGGTTGCAAATTGGTGGATTAATACACGATATCGGTAAAATTGCTATCCCAACCGATATCCTTACTAAGACTGGAAAATTACTTCCCGCAGAATATAGCTTAGTAAAAATTCATCCTGAATTAGGTGCCAAAATATTTTCACATTTGAAAACCCCTTGGCCTTTAGTCGAAATGGTTGCGCAACATCATGAAAGGTTAGATGGATCTGGTTATCCCTATGGTCTTAGAGAGGATCAAATTTGCCTCGAGGCTCGCATCATCGCAGTTGCGGATGTATATGATGCGATGTCCACCGATCGCCCATATCGTTTTGCTCCTGGAGAATGCGCTGCATTGGCTGAACTCACTGCAGGTCGGGGTACTCGCTACGACGCATACGTAGTGGATGCGTTCATGTCATATTTAGTGCGAAATAACCGTAAACACTAATACTTTCTTGTCAGCAGCAGTTGATATCAAATTTCACTATAAAAGCAAGTATCGAGGTGTATATGTTCATTCATTGGGAAAAAAGTTGGGAATTGGGAAACGGTCTGATCGATACGCAGCATCGATTACTGATCTTGCTTTCAAGAAAATTAGATATTGCAATTAAATCCAACGAATCTAAAGAATGCGTACTTCGGATTATGCTGGAACTTAGGAAGTTTGCTGAATTTCATTTTATTAGCGAAGAAAATTTAATGCACGAAATTGGTTATCCGGACGTCGAGCTACATTCGCTTATGCACACTGAATTGTTGAAACGGTTGGAATCGATGCTGGTGAAAATAAATTATCAAAAGGAATTTCCCGAGGACTTGCTCCACTTTTTTAGCAATTGGGTTACGGGTCATATGGCTGAGGCTGATTTAAAAATTGTTAACTATATTAATCGATCTCCGCAACGGCCAGTTGGCGAACAATTGTACAAGGAATATCTTTTCTCCAACGTTCACTCCGACTGAGATTTGACCGACGAAAATCATCTGAAGTATTTATCTTCAAACTTCCTAAATCCGTCCTTTAGAGTCACCGTTTTATCGCCTATAGTATAACAAAGCATCTGTGGAGAAAATGGCACAGCATCGACGGTTGCGGAAATATACGATCAAAAAACATGCCCTCTCTCTTGTCAATATTAGTTGTGGACGACGACTATGTAATGCAGCGAGTTGCTGTGACAATGTTAAGCGCACTAGGTCACTCTGGTGTTGTTGTCGAAGACGGGAGCGAGGCGATTGCTTGCTTGCGCCAACGATCGTTAGATGTGGTACTGATGGATGTCATGATGCCAGTCATGGATGGGTTGCAGGCGTTGGCCTTGATTCGGGCCCAAGAGAGATCCACTGGCGGACACCAACCAATTATTATGCTTACTGGTCATGCTGAGCCGAATGACGTGTTGAGATTAAAGCAGTCGGGAGCCGATGGCTATGTGCAAAAGCCAATTGATATCGCGGCATTGAGGACAGAACTAAAACGAGTTTTAGCTTAAGTCAAAAATAGCTAGTAGGCTACTGCTGTCTACAAACCGAAAAAGGAAGCGTCAATGTCAACAGATATCGCCAAGTTGAATATGGTTCCAGAAAAAAGAACACTGAGTCCAGAATTGGAACAATTTCTGGCTGCTCCGCCTGGGGTTAAGGCCGATCCGAATTTGTTTTACCAAAATCCAATTTGGTCGATGGGAGTTGGCATTTTTGAAAATCTTCGCTTTCGTTCCAAAGTGTTGTTGATCTCGTGCACATTCTTAATACCATTGACGCTGACTACGTGGTTTTACTTCTCAAGCACCATGGAGCAAATCCATTTCTCCACTAAAGAACGGCTTGGCGTTGAATACAATAGAGAAATATTTCCGATAATTGATCTTGCTCAACAATTGAGGCGTGATTCGGTCGCATTAGTGGCTACCGGTAGCGCGCCCGCCACGCTCGCCGATGTATTGGAGAAATTGAAGATAGCGCAGGCCCATCTAGCAGAGGTAGACAAACGCTTAGGGGCAGAGCTTAATACCAGCAAAGCCTATGCCGAAGTGCAATCAGCCTATTCTAGAGCGACGTCAGCAACTGGTGATGCTCTCTACAAGGCGCATACCGAGCATGTCGCCGCCCTAATGGCGTTGCTAAGTAATGTTACTGATTCATCCAATCTAACCCTGGATCCTGATATAGCTACCTTCTATCTAATGGATGCCGCTTACGGTCGTATTCCTGATATTGTCGAGAGCACCGCGAAAATGAGGGGACTTGGGCGGCGAATATTCCTGTCGGGAAGTATTACAGCCGAACAGCAGCGGAGTTTAAGTGAACTTATTCCAATTGCGGAATTTCAGTTCGCCGCCATGCAAGAAGACATAGCCAAAGTATCAAAAGAGGTCCCCTCACTGCTGACTAAAATTAATGCTGGCCCCACATTAGAGGGCTCATCAGCCTTTTTTGCCTTAGCTAGAAAAACAGTGATCGATAATCAGGTGTACGGACCTGAATCGCAGTCAGCTTATCTGGCAGCGGCGAACACCACGATCCAAGAACAATATAGTTTGGCCAAACGACTGGCTGACTCATTAGACGAGTTATTAGCTAACCGAGTTGATGGATTGAAGTCGAGCATGTATTTGATTTCGACAGTGATATTTGCCGGAATTGCGTTAGCAGTCTATTTTTTCTACTGCTTTTATTTAGTGACCAATGGCGGATTTCGATTAATCAGCCGACACTTAAAAGAAGTGGCCGAAGGGGATTTACGCAAAGCACCTGATATTCCACGAGGCAAAGATGAGACCGCTAACTTGGTTTTGGATTTACGCGGTACTTATGACGCATTGCACGCCTTGATCCGGACAGTGCGGCATTCAGCGAGAGCGCTGCACGCAACTAGTAGTGAAATTTCGGCGGCTAGCTTTGACTTGTCGGGGCGCACCGAAGCGGCTGCGGCGGCATTAGAAGAGCAAGCAGCAGCAATGGAAGAAATTGGTTCAACAGTCGGTAATACCGCGGAAAAATCAAAATTAGCCGCTAAATTTGCCGCCGAAAATGCCAAGGTTGCCGAAGATGGCGGCAAAGTTATCGGAACCGTCGTGCAAACTATGCAGTCAATAGACGCTTCTTCCGCCAAAATTAGTGACATTATTAGCGTCATTGACAGTATCGCCTTTCAAACTAATATCTTGGCCTTGAACGCGGCAGTTGAAGCCGCCAGAGCGGGGGAATCTGGTCGTGGCTTCGCTGTGGTGGCGAGTGAAGTGAGAAGCTTAGCGCACCGCAGCGCCGATGCTGCACGTGAAATTAAAATGTTGATTTCCAATAGCGTGGAACAAATTGCGAGTGGTACTTCCGTTGTCGAGCAAGCTGGAAGTACGATGCTGACCATGGTGAATAACGCTAAGCAAATTAATCTATTTTTGAACGACATTTCAAATTCTGCTAGTGAACAAGCATCAGGTGTTGCTCAAGTAGGTCAATCAATTCAATCGCTTGATGAACAAACTCAGCAAAATGCTGCCTTAGTTGAAGAAACTACAGCGGCGTCTGGTGCATTAACGCAACAAGCGGAAATTCTCCAACGGGAAATTGCTAACTTTAGAGTTGTGTAGTGCCTTCGGTGGAGCATTGACAGTAACGGTGTTATGCAACTTTAAAGCCCCGAATAGATGATAGTTTCTGAGAGGAAAACATAAAAATAAGGGTAGCGCGCAATGAAACCGGCACCAATTGCACAGAATGAAAAAGAGCGACTAGCTGCATTGCACAGTTATGGAATTCTCGACACGGAGCAGACTGTTGAATTTGATGACTTCACCCGGCTCGCTTCCGAAATTTGTGGGACGCCGATAGCCCTGATATCACTAATCGACTCCGACCGCCAATGGTTTAAAAGTAAGGTTGGGCTGGATGTATCCGAGACCCCGCGTGACATTTCGTTTTGCGGCCACGCTATTCACGGAACCGAAATATTTGAAATTCCGAACGCATCCGAAGATGAACGCTTTCGAGACAATCCGTTAGTGACCGGTAATCCCGATATTCGCTTTTATGCCGGAGCACCCTTGATCACCCCAGAGGGTTTAGGTATTGGGACAATTTGTGTGATCGATCGTGTTCCACGCCGACTTACTCAAGCGCAACGAAATTCGCTTAAAGTGCTCGGGCGACTTTTGACGCAGCAAATGGAGTTGAAGCATTCCTTGCATCGGGAACAAGAAGCACACGCTGCTTTGACCAACCAATCGGCGTTCCTTAACACGTTGATGAACTCGACTGATGTTGGAATTATTAGTGCCGACCTAAATGGGGTGATCATTAGCTTCAACGCAGGTGCAGGAAAAATATCAGGCTACACCGCCGGCGACGCCGTAGGTCAAATGACTCTCTTTGATTTGTTTAAATTTACCACGATCAACGCAGACCAGCACTTTCAAAATTACGATTCAGATTCGACTATTCAGTCTCCGCTCGATTGGTTAATAACGCCTCAATACAAGGGTGTACCGGAAAAATTTGAGTGCCTGTTAAAAGGAGTACATCAGGACTCTATTCCGGTTGAACTCGTTATCTCACCTATTTACGACGCCGATAAAAAATCTACTGGCCTGCTGGTAGTGGCGATTGATGTTACCAAGCGAATACAGGCTGAGAAAGAAAAGAAGCGATCTTCTGACCTATTAGCAAAAATCGCAAACCGAGTCCCAGGAGTCGTGTATCAGTTTAAAATGGAAATTGATGGAAGTTCTAATTTTCCATATGCCAGTGAAGCGATATCCGATATTTATCGTGTTCGACCTGAAGATGTAGTTAAAGATGCGACACCTGTCTTTGGTATCCTACACCCCGAAGATTACGACGGAGTAGTCGCATCCATTCAAAAATCCGCACAGGAATTATCAATATGGGTACACGAGTATCGGGTCAAGTTTGACGATGGAACGGTGAATTGGCTTCTAGGTAACGCAATGCCAGAAAAGCAAACCGATGGGTCGATAGTCTGGAACGGTTTTATTACCAACATTAACGACCGTAAAAAAGCAGAAAACCTTATTTTTGAAAGCGAGCGTCAATTAAAAAATATTCTAGATAACTGTCCTACTGCTGCGCGCATTACCAAGCGCGGCACGATTAAATACAGTTACTTCAATTCGCAATATCTGAAACTTACCGGAAATACTGCTCAGTCGATCAACGATTTCGACCCTTCTAGCTACTACGATCCGCACATTTTTTCAGAGATTCAAGAGACGCTTTCGAGGGGCGAAAGTATTATCAACAAACTAGTCGAACTTAAAAAGCCCAGCGATCCAGCCTTCGGCACTAAATGGGAGCTGGCGTCGTACTTCAACATCGTTTATGAAAACGAACCCGCCACGCTTGCTTGGTTTCATGACATTACCGAGCAGATTAAGCTAGATAGGATGAAGAGTGAATTTATTTCTACAGTCAGTCATGAGCTGCGAACTCCACTGACATCTATAACGGGGACCCTAAGTTTAATCTCTAACAAGGTTTTTGGAAGCCTTCCCAACCAGGCCCATCAATTAATCGAAGTTGCGCATCGAAATAGTTTACGACTGACGCACATGATCAACGATTTGTTGGACATGGATAAGCTAGTTGCTGGAAAGATGGTGTTCGATCTACGAGTGCATAGTTTGTTTCCCATTATCCGCAGGTCGATAGAAGATAATTCCAATTACGAAACCGATCGTCATGTAAGGCTAGTGTTCAACGAGCAAGAATACATAAGTGAGGTAACCTTGGTGTGCGACGAGCAACGCTTTTTACAAGTATTGTCCAATCTGCTGTCCAATGCTATTAAATTCTCTCCAGATGGTGGGGAGGTTATTGTGGACTGCGAATTTACCTCTCCCTGTCGCGATAGAGTAAAAATATCAGTATCAGATAATGGCTCAGGAATTCCACTTGAATTTCACCAAAACATCTTTCAAAAATTTTCCCAGGCAGATTCATCGGATGTGCGTCAAAAGGGCGGGACAGGACTTGGTCTTGCCATTTCGCAACAATTAGTGAAGCAAATGGGCGGGGAGATCGACTTTACCTCGACCTACGGTCATGGCTCGTCCTTTTTCATTGTTTTTCCAATTACGCCTCTTGACTAGCGCATGCCATGCGGGGTTTCCTTGCCGAATATATTTTGCCGTACAACATAGTCATGACTTCCGTGGAATTTACAAAAAAATTTACTGGTGGGCGATAACCATCTTGAAAATTTAAGTCTCAGGATAGTACTTGATGACGTTTTTAAGTACTGTTTTAGATACAACTCATCATGTAAATTAGTGTACTAAACTCTGCAGCTGTTGATTTTACTATGACCTAAATGTTCAGTCATTTCTGCCTGCAGGGAACGTTCAACCAGCGCTTTGGTTAATTGTTTTAATAAGCCGTTTTCACCGATGAGATCTTCTGGCTTTTTGTAGTCACCCAGCAGGGAATCGATCAGATCGTTGGATAAGGGTTTTTGAGTGTCAGACATCATTGCTCCTAGAAAAGAAGCGGTTTCCTGGAAAATGTCCGTTTGCACAAAAATTTTTACACCCTTACGACGTATAACGGTAGCTATCACTTAATAGGCATTATTGAGCTTTAGTCGCGGCACTCATCGGGTTATCAATAAAACTAAGAAAATCTACTTTCGCAGTTTGGTTAAAATCTCGTGAGTCTTTATTTCGACTGAAGTTTTTTTAGAAGTTTCCATGCTAAATAAAGCATCATTTAACATTTCTGAAATTTCAATAAGCTCATTACGGGCATTATTAAGGTTCATTTCAACTTCCTGCCAAATGATTTTCTCTTCTTTAGGATTTAATGATTCTTCCATTTATCAAATAGCTTTTAAAAATTAATTTTTTATTAATAAATATTGATGTGACGGACGCTTAGAATTCTTCCCATTCATCACCATTTTGTTTAGTTGAACTTACAGCTTTGACTGATTTTGTCGAAATTTTACTTGCTTTCGCGAAATCTAACTTCGGAGTCAAGTCTAAGTTTTTTTCACGTTTAGGCGATTGGTTGGCAAAGACTGATGGACGATTGATCACTTTCGTACTGGAGGCTTTTTGGGAATCATTTAATTTAAACACACTAACCAACTTGGTCAAACTTAGCGCCTGATCTTGCATTGATCCTGCTGCGGCCGCAGCCTCTTCAACTAATGCTGCATTTTGTTGAGTAGTATTATCCATTTGAATAACCGCCTCATTTACCTGGCTGATCCCTTGAGATTGTTCGACACTGGCGGAGTTAATCTCAGCCATCATGTCCGTGACACGGCCAATGCTGACGACGACATCTTGCATAGTTTGCCCAGCACCATCAACCAACTTACTGCCTTCTTCAACCTTGATAACTGATGCGCCAATTAACGTTTTTATTTCTTTAGCGGCGGCGGCTGAACGCTGTGCCAAATTACGTACCTCTGTGGCCACAACCGCAAAACCGCGACCTTGCTCGCCAGCTCTCGCAGCCTCAACTGCGGCATTCAATGCAAGGATATTTGTTTGAAACGCGATGCCGTCAATAACGCTGATAATGTCAACAATATGTTTTGATGAGTCATTGATAGCACTCATAGTTTCAATGACTTGAGAAACAACCTTCCCTCCTTTTTGCGCCACTTCTGAAGCTGTTTGTGCAAGCTGATTCGCTTGACGAGCATTGTCTGCATTTTGTTGCACGGTGGAAGTTAATTCTTCCATAGAAGCCGCGGTCTCCTCCAATGAACTTGCTTGAGCCTCTGTTCGAGCTGATAGCTCCATGTTTCCAATGGCGATTTCGGTAGAACTCGTGGTTATTTCATCCGTCGATGTTCGTACGCTTGAGATGATTACTCGCAATGATTCCTGCATTTTAGCCATCGAGCCTTTAACGCTTAATTCCATTCCCTTCTCAATATAAATATGATTTGTTAAATCACTGTTAGCGATAGCGTCTGATATTTGTCGAACTTCACTTGGTTCCCCGCCAAGTTCCTTTGTAATGGAGTGGCTTGAAACTATAACAATGGCAGTCCCTAAGGATATGAGAATAATGAGTGTCACAGAAATAAGGGTGAAAGTACGTTGTTCATGATTCTGTCTTTCCTTGAGTGTTCGATCAAGTTCGTCCACTGCAAGCCCAGCAACATCAAATTGCTGTTCAATCGCTCTGGTAAAATTATTGAAGTAATCGGTAGGCGAATATGCTAAGTCTTCTGACTTAAGAATTTGTAAGTTAGCAAGTTCCAGTGCATCTTTTGCCATATTTTCGGCCTGCGCAATTTCTGCACCTAACTTGTCCTTCAGCTTGGCATCAACATCTTCAACTTTATTAAACGCATAAATCATGTCTTCCAGTCTGCGGTCTGCGGCAGATACGAACAGATTCAACGACGCACGGTCACTCGCTTCGACCGTCTTTTTAGCCAACATGCCCGCCCCTTTTCCGCGACTTTTCCCCATCTCCTCAGTGAGCGCTGGTAACGAATATAAGCTTGCTTGTACCAGCTCATAACTTGAAAAGTCGGGATCCAATGAAAGCTCATATGCATCTGCCATAAAATCCATGCTCCTCAATAATTGTTTAATCAGAGCAGTATGCGCATTGAAACTGTCAAGAGCTGTAAGTTGTCCCGAGCTCATTCTTTCTTTTAGCGTGGTCCAGTCTTTTCGATTCAACTCCCAAGACGACTTAAGTTTAGGATCATTAGCGGTAGTTGCTAAAAGTTCACTTAATTTGCTAAATGCGTTATCAATATCGCGCTGTTTTTCAATTTGCGCAGTTTGTGAAGATATATTGCCACTTAAAACTAAGGCACTTAATCCGCGATGCTGCTGGGTCAGCTGAATAACTTTTAAAAGAGTTTTCGATGGCTGTATCCCTGATATTTGCAGCCTAACTTTACTTAAATCACGTGTTGCCGTGTTGACGTACAACGACATTGGGAAGGCCGTCATAATCAAACCGACTAGGCCTAGGACAATAAAACGAGAGCGAATTTTTAGCTTGGAAATGTATTTCATGAATGATCTTTCAATTAACCAAATAAATGGAATACAACTTCAAGCTTTATAAAACAGCCGGTACTTTTCTGATGAAATAGTGTTTCAGCACGTCATGACAAACTCTTTTAATAGCGAGTAATTAGTTTTCATTGAATTTTTAGTTGTCCGTTACGTTTTCTTGATTTGTTTTTTAAATATAGACAATATTTAAAAAGTTTCAAATATGTATTTTCAGAATTCTCAGTACCGATGGCAAAGAAAATCCATGCATAGTCGCTACTGATTTGTATCTAAAATTCTCCTCGATTTGTTAGTATTTTCAATGATGACGACTGATTGAATCTGTCTCAAATCTCTGGCGACTTATTTGTATTTTTAATCAATTAAACTCAAAATTGCGACGAAAAGATCGTAATCTCGGCCGACATCTTTAACCGGATATTACTTAACAAGCATTCTTTTTTTCATCCCAAGGTTGCAAACCAATTTTAAAAAACTATCCTGAAAGAGTGAATACTTGAAAATTTGGGGAAAAAAATGCAAACGACCACCAACGAATATTTGGACAAAGTTAACACTCGTTCAGATAAAGTGATCTTCGCAGTCCTTGTTGGGATGCAGTTTTTTTCTTTTGCGTTAGCGAGTTGGTATAACACCTGGTTGATTTCGTTTATCGTTGGAGTCCCGGTTCTCCTAATCGCTGGAATCTTTGTACATACCTACCCCGGGCAATTAGTTACCCGCCTATTTAATGGCGCCGCGACAATGATTTACTGCGGGTTGCACATCCATCAGGCAATGGGCATGACAGAAATTCACTTCGGTATTTTTGCCTTCATGGCTTTTTTGTTAATTTATGCAGACTGGCGAGTCATTCTAACAGCGGCTGTTGTCGTTGCTCTACATCACATTAGTTTTGATTATTTGCAAGAGATAGGAATTGGTGTCGTCTGTTTCACTAAGCCCAGTTTGTTGATCCTTTTCATCCATGCTTCTTACGTCGTAGTTGAAGCATCTGTTTTGTCCTACATTGCATTCATGATGCAGCTCGGTCGCATCCAAGAAGCCGATTTAATGAACTACACCACATCACTAACTGGAACCAAAAATTTTATCAATCTTCGCGATACTGAGATTATCCCTTCGAGTGGCTCTGGTCTGGCAATGCAGCAGATGATAAGTACCTTACTGCAAGCAGTAGCGTCAGTTAAACATGGTGTCGAATCTATCATTGTTGCATCGACAGAAATTGCGGCAGGCAATGCTGACCTGTCACGCCGAACTGAAACACAGGCGAGCTCTTTGTTGGAAGCCGCGAGCAACATGACCGGCTTGACTGAGTTGGTCAAACATAACGCCGACAGTTCTCGCCAAGCAAATCAGTTAGTGAGCGCAGCGTCAGACATTGCAGGTAAAGGTAACAATGTCGTCCTCGAGGTTGTCAATACAATGGGCTCGATTAAGGAAAGCTCAAAGAAAATCGTCGATATTATTGCCGTTATTGATGGGATTGCATTTCAAACTAATATTTTAGCCTTGAACGCAGCGGTCGAAGCCGCCCGCGCTGGAGAGCAAGGCCGAGGATTTGCCGTGGTGGCCAGCGAAGTGCGGAATTTGGCACAACGTAGTGCAAGTGCCGCCAAAGAAATAAGTGAGTTGATTACCGACTCTGTTCAAAAAGTTGATCGCGGAAGTGTATTAGTCGATCAAGCCGGTAAATCAATGGAGGATATTCTTTTGAGTGTCAAACAAGTCGCCGTTATTATGAACGAAATCGCAAAGTCCAGCGATGAGCAAGAGAATGGTATCGAACAAGCTAGTATTGCTGTTAACGACATGGAGGAGTTGACTCAGCAGAATGCCGCTTTAGTCGAACAAGCTGCCGCAGCTGCGGAGAGCATGCGTGGACAAACCGGGAAACTAAACGAAATCGTAGACCTATTTCTGATTTAATAAACTGATAATATGGAACCGTAGTCATAATAATCTAATATGCGCCGCCAAATATCTTTGATACCTGTTCTAATTTCACCATGTCTAAAGAACTTCCCCGCAAATTGTCGCGAAAAGTTCTGGCAGCCTCATTGCATTATGTATTTTTTGATATTAGATCAATTTGGTACCCACCCTAAGGATAACAGTATCAGGAATTTGCTACCTAATGGCTCCTTCGATGCCTTTTCAGCTCTCGCCACCTAACTCCAATTTTCTTTATGCTGGCTTCTACAGTCCGGCTTGGGTCATCGTCTCAGTATTTCTCGCGACCTTTGGTTGCTTCGCAGCTTTACGAGCTTCAACTCGTATCGTAAACCTAAGTAACTTTGGGTCTAAGCTTTATTGGAGACTTATCAGCGGAACGACGATGGGCATCGGCATTTGGGCTATGCATTTCATTGGAATGTTGGCATTTAATCTGCCATGTCGTGTGGAATACAATCCGATTATTACTTTAATCTCGATCATTCCGGGTATCTTGGCATCAAACTTTGCTGTTGGATTAGGTCTAAATAGCAAAGAGCGCTTTCGCCCCGCTATGGGGAGTGTTTTAATTGGAACCGGTGCGGCAACGATGCATTACATGGGAATGGTGGCAATGCAACTGCCGGGTTATATCCGCTACGACCCTGCTTTAGTCATACTATCCGTTATTGTAGTGATTTCCATATCCTATCTTGCATTGTCTGTCAGTGAGAGCCAAATTCTACCGAGAGGTTATCAACGCGATTTAGTCGTCGCCGTTATTTTAGGAACTGGCTTAACAGCCATGCATTATATCGGGATGTCGTCCGCCTATTTCATCCATGGAGATACATCGGATTTGCCGGCGCCAACTCTGACAACAAATACACTGGCGCTCATCATCACATTAACAACAGTTTTCTTGGCTCTCGGTACGCTGATTCTTGCTGCCATGTCGCGAAGCCGAGAGATAGCAGACCAGCTACGCGATAGTGTGTCCCGCGTCCAAATGCTCCTTTCGGAAAAGGAAACGACACTAAGTAACGCATTAGTTGGTATTGCCCATATCAAAAAACGTCGCGTAGTCTCGTGTAATCGACGCTTCGAAGAAATCTTTCAATATGACCCAGGTGAGTTAATAGGCCAATCCACCACCTTATTTTACGAATCAATCGATATTTATGAGGAAATTGGTGTCGCAGCCTACGAGAATTCTGTCTCGGATGATAATAGCTCTACATTAGAACTCCGAATGCGGCATAAGGACGGTAGTTTATTCCATGGGATGCTAAACGGTAAAGCAATTAACCGAGACAATCCAACGGAGGGGAGTATATGGATCTGCTTAGACATATCAGAGCGCAAGCATGCTGAAGAGGAGCTGCGAATTGCTGCTATTGCTTTCGACTCACAAAATGCAACAGTAATTACGGACGCCGATTACAACATTATTCGAGTCAATCGACCTTTTACGCTTAGTACAGGGTATTCGTCGGAAGAAATCGTCGGAAGAACTCCCCGAGTTCTTTACTCAAATCATCATCATGACAACTTCTACCGAATAGTAGAGGACAATATTCGATTGATCGGGTCCTGGAACGGCGAAATTTGGCATCAGCGAAGAAACGGAGAAGTGTATCCTGTCCTAGCAAATATATCTGCCGTCAAGTCTTCAAATGGAATAACTACTCATTTTGTCGCTACTTATACTGACATCTCAGATTCTGTGCGCATGCGAGAGCTAGAAAAAGCCAACATCAGTACGGAGCAGCGTCTTAATTTTGCACTAGATGCGGCTCAAATTGGTGAGTGGAGTATGGATTTGCGCACTAACGTTGCGGTGAGATCATTACAGCACGATCGATGTTTTGGCTATACTGAGCCTGTAGCTGATTGGGGCTACGACACATTTTTGCTGCACGTTGATCCAACTGATAGAGAGCGAGTGGATAGTGTATATAAGAGGGCATTGAGTGGCAAAGGTGATTATGATGTGGAATTCAGAGTAAAGTGGCCCGACCAGTCCGAACACTGGTTATGGTCCAAAGGTTGTTTTTATTTTGACCAAGACGGCGTCCCATGTCGGGTAGCGGGAATTCAAGTTGAAATCACCGCGCGGCGGCAATTGGAACAGAAGCTTTTAGATCTTAATACTACTCTAGATGCAAGAGTTAAAGGTCGAACGTTAGAACTAGAGTTAATGAATAAGCAATTAACTTGCACAATTCAACAACTAGAAAAGACCCAACACGCCCTTGTTCAATCCGAAAAATTGGCATCCCTTGGATCAATGGTCGCAGGAGTCGCACATGAACTAAATACGCCGCTCGGCAATGCACTGTTAATATTGACGACCCACGAGGCAAGACTAAGCGAGATTCAAAACTGCCTAGTCGCGGGCACACTTTCCAGAAAAAACTTTGAAGAGTTTTTTAGTGAAGCCACATCGATGATTAACTTGGCAAGCAAAGCGGTATCAACCGCAGCAAAGCTCGTGGAATCGTTTAAACAAGTTGCTCGCGACCAGTCGAGCGAACAGCGGCGTCAATTTAATTTGGCCGATGTGATTACCGAAATAATTAATTCATTGAAACTACGTTTCATTAATGCACCATGGATATTCGATTTAAAAGTTTCCTCAAATATTTTAATGGATAGTTATCCGGGTGCTTTAGAACAAATCTTGATCAACTTGGTTCTTAATAGTATCGGGCATGGATTTGAAGGTAGAAACTTCGGGACTGTTACAATATCCGGACTTGTTGACTCGAATCCGTCGTTTGTTATTATTTCTGTAGATGACGATGGCATTGGCATCGCCCCCGAGAACGTTGACCGTGTCTTTGATCC
>Ga0075019_10000246_pt1 | contig 30801 bp, 24 predicted proteins | sample ColStrG_CSR_2013_FD_71473 | JGI IMG/M metagenome (GOLD analysis project Ga0075019, IMG submission 71473) | Freshwater sediment microbial communities in response to fracking from Pennsylvania, USA - Cold Stream Run_MetaG_CSR_2013 | ecosystem: Environmental > Aquatic > Freshwater > Creek >...
GTGCGAATCCGTTGCCTGCGCCAAAATCACTCCGTCCAGCCGGTTGATGCCCCGCTGGCACAAGAGCGATCGCCCGCTGTAATTCCAAAACTTTGCATTCCCCGTTTCCAACAACCAGGCCGCCACCGGAGTTTCCAGCAATACCGGTGCCGTTCCCCGGCCATCCAGCACCGTGAAGCGCACATGTCCGACCGCCGGCTTTTCCCAGCCCACGTAAAAGTGCCCGCCCGGCACCCGCGACAGCGTCATCACCACGCCCAGAATGATTTTCAACAAGAGCCAGTTCACATTGTTCAGCAAAACGGCCGGCCCGGTCCAAACCCAACCCAAAACCACCGACAACACGGTCAGGGACAGAACCAAACCCGCCAATGGCACCACCAGCATGTTGGCCGGAAAGGCCACGAGTGAAACCTGATGAAATTGCCAGACCAGCAACGGCAGGGAGGAAACCCACGCGCTGGCCGATACCGCCACCAGTCCACTGAATCCATGGGCCACCCGATCCAGCCCCACCCGCCAGCCGGGCAAGAGCCGTTTCGGAATCCAAGGGTCCGGCTGCAAGGGCTGGTAACAAAGCCGCGTGAGCAGCGGCACGCCCGCCAAAAGCCCCAGCACCACCCCGAAGGAAAGCTGGAAACCCGTGTCCAACAATTCGGCCGGGTTCCACACCAGCATCGCCAGCACCGTCGCACCGAGCAAATTCCAGAGCTGGGCCGGACGGCACAAGGCCCATGCCAGCAAAACAAATGCCGCCATGACAAAAGCCCGCGCCGCACTGGCTGCCATACCCGTGGCCAGACAAAACAAAAGCAGCAACGGCAACACCGTCCAGGCCCACTTCCATTTGACCAGACCGGTCAGCTCCAGAAAAAGAATCAAGACCGACAACACCTCCGCCACATTCTGGCCACTCACCGCAAACAAATGCATGGTGCCGGTGTCACGAAAAGCTTCCACCACCGCAGCCTCGACTCCATCCATGCAACCGAAAAGCATGGCCGGCATCAGTCCGCCGATCACGGGATCTTTTTCCAAGCCCAGTCGCAGCGTTTGCTGCATGTTCCGTCGCAAACGATAGGCCGTGGCCTGCCACCCGTTTCCCCCTCCATTTTGCCGGACCCGCACAGCGTCCGGTCCCAGCCGGCATATATAATACACGCCATGCACGGCCAGATAATTGCGGTAATTGAATTCACCGGGATTGCGCGGAAGGGCGGGTCGTTGGGGCACACCCTCCAATTGCAGCACATCGCCGTAAGCCGGGAGCACAGCCGGCGTCCCCATGATTTGCACGAGCATTTTTCCGCCGCAGGACCGCTGTCGGCCCTCCTGCTCCAAAGCTTGCAGTTGCACCGGAAAATCCCAACGCACCCGGCCCGGCCCCAACTCCTTCCTTTCCGGCTCCTCTTCGACCCGCACCACCATGCGGGCTGGCGCGCCACCCGCCCCGAACTGTCGCGCGGCATGATCCTGAGGAAAAAAATCCACCCGGGCCTGCGCGTAAAGGGCAAATGCGGAAGCCCCCGCCATTCCCAAGGCGAGAAGACGCACCCAGCCCATTGAAAAAAACAACAATCCCAGGCCGGTAAAAAAGAAAAGGAACGGAAACAGCGGGGCCGGATTCAATCCAAATGCCAGAACCTCCCCGAGACAGGCCGCCAGGGCCAGCCAAAAGAGAGGACGTGCCGCCGTCGGTTCAGCAGCTTCGGACATGCGTCATTGTCTAACAATCCGCATATCGCGTTTCAATCTTAAAATATTAGAAGCAGTTTCATAAATCCCCGTGGAGGTGCAGCAGGCAGTTGCCGACGGACCGCGCGGAGACAAACGAGGAAGTATGTCAGGTTGAGATCTACGACAAGTGAGCGACAAAGCGGGACACGGCAGGATTATCGTCCGGGAAGCTGATTCAACAATTGGTACCGCCCGATCCGGAAATGATTTGTCAAAGCCCGGGTGATGAATTTTTTCGCACCCCGCACCGCCGTCTCGAGACTTTCTCCGCGTGCCAGCCCAGCCGTAATGGCGCTCGAATAGGTGCAGCCCGTGCCATGAGTGCGGATGCCGGGAATGCGCTTCACCGCCAGCCGGATCAGGGTCCGGCCATCATAGAAAAAATCCACCGCCTGCGGCGTCGGTAAATGCCCGCCCTTGATCAAAAACGGCACCCCCCAGATTTGCACACAATCCACCGCCGCCGCCTCTGCCTCATCCAAAGTGCGTATTTTCCGGCCCAACAACACCTCGGCTTCATTCAAATTCGGCGTGACCAGGGCCGCCCTGGGTAAAATCTCATTCCGCAGGGTGCGCAATCCATCTTCCTTCAGCAATAGAGCCCCGCTCGTCGCCACCATGACCGGATCCACCACCAAGGCCGGCATCTGCTGCGCCGACAAGCGATCCCAGCACTGCGCCACCGCCCGCATGATACCCTTGGAATACAGCATGCCCGTCTTCATGGCCGCCACGGGAAAGGCTTCAAAGACCAGTTCAATCTGCTCCTGCACCGAACGCAGTGGTACCGGATGGATACTGCGGACTTTCCCGGGATGCTCCGCCACCACACAGGTCACTGCCGCCGCGCCATAGACACCCAGGGATGTCATCGTTTTGAGGTCAGCCTGTATCCCCGCCCCGCCGCTGTTGTCGGAGCCGGCAATGGTGAGCGCAACGGGAACGGTTCGGGGTGGCATGGGACAATTTAGAGCCTCCGGCGAAACAAAGGCAAGAGCCACTCCACAACGGGAATCATTGCCAGCGAAAGCCTTGGGCGAGACCCTTCAGGCTGCACACTTGAAGCCCGGCCACGGATCAACTGCCGTTGATTTCTTCCAGAGCCGCTTCCTGCTGGTGTCGGAACGCGTTGCTTCCGGTAACATAGGCCGTCACCACACTCAGCGCCACGAGACCGGCCAGCAGCCAGACCGCCTGCCACAACCCGGTTGTCCGCATAAAACGAAGCAGCTCCGGCTCATGCCCGGCTGACTGGTGCGGATAGCCCGTGTGTGCCGCGATCAATGTTGATTGTCCTGCTTTCATCTTCTGATTCCATATTGATTCAACGCTGAAAGAGATCAATGCCCTAACCACGGAAAAGCCGGGTTATTCACATGTTTGTTTCGTAACTCATCTGTAACGTAAAGCATCCCGCACCTGAATGAATCATCCGCTTTTTGTGCCTTTGTGTGACCCCTATTCCATTCCATTTCCGGCACCGGCCTTTTATCTTGGCACCGTGCGCCACCTCCGGCCATCATCACCCCAGCTTATGAAACGCCTGACGGCCCATCCCGCCTTCCCTTACGTCGCGCCCTTCGCTCTCTTCATGGCCTTGACCGCCCTGCAAGGCATTCATGAGGCCTCCGTTTACCTCATTTACCCAATCAAAACCCTCGTCGTACTGTTCCTCATCCTCTTCCTGTTGCGCCGCCTGCCTCCCCTCACCTGCACCCGGCCCAAATCCAGCCTGCTGCTCGGTCTGATCGTCTTTCTTCTCTGGGTCACACTCGGCCCGCTGCTCCTCGTCCAAAAAACCGGGCCCGGCTTCAATCCCTTCCTCTTCGAAGACCCCAACGTGGCCTGGGGCAGCGCTCTCATCCGCATCTTTGGCGCCAGCGTGGTCGTTCCCGTCACCGAGGAACTGTTCTGGCGCGGCTTTCTCATGCGCTGGCTGATCCGCGAGGATTTTGCCACGGTGGAACCCGGCAGCTACCGTCCGCTTTCCTTCTGGGCCACCACGCTGCTCTTCGCCTCCGTGCATGGCGCCTTGATTCCCGTGGCCCTGCTGACCGGCATTCTTTACGGCGGCTGGTTTGTCAAAACCCGCAGCCTTGGCGATGTCATGCTGGCCCACGCCACCACGAATTTCCTGCTCGGCCTTTATGTTTTAAAAACCGGACTCTGGTGGTTCTGGTGATTTTGCCCCGGCTTTTTTAATTTATGAAAATCGTACGTTACATCGACCCCTCGCAAAACATCCGTTATGGATCATTGCAGCCCGATGGTTCCGCCCTGGAACTGGACGGCTATCTCTACAGCTCTCTCAAACCCACCCACCGGCCCGCTGTCATTGAAAAATTACTGGCCCCGGTCGTCCCCGCCGCCATCCTTTGCATCGGCCTCAATTACCGCCTGCACGCGCTGGAAACCAACACCGAAATCCCCCGGCATCCGGTGCTCTTCATGAAATCGCCCACCACCGTGCAGAATCCCGGCGACCCCATCGAGCTGCCCACCCATTTGAAAAGCGACAAGGTGGATTACGAATGCGAGTTGGTGGTGGTCATCGGCAAGACCTGCAAAAATGTGCCGCGCGAAAAAGCCCTCGATTACGTGCTGGGCTACACCTGCGGCAATGATGTCAGCGCCCGCGACTGGCAGAAGCATGCGGGGGGCGGTCAATGGTGCCGGGGCAAAAGCTTTGACACCTTTGCCCCGCTCGGCCCCTGTCTGGTCACCCCTGACGAAATTCCCGACCCCAACTCCCTGGAACTCAAAACCCTGCTCAACGGCCGGGTCATGCAGCAATCCAACACCAACGACATGATCTTCAGCGTCGCGGAAATCATTTCCTTTCTCAGTGGCAGCAGCACCCTCGCCGCCGGCACAGTTATTTTTACCGGCACCCCCTCCGGTGTGGGCATGGCCCGCCAGCCCAACGTCTGGCTCAAAGCCGGCGACGAAGTCATCATCGAGATCGAAAAAATCGGCCAGCTCAAAAATCCCGTGCAAGCCGAGTAATCCCCCCCGCCGGACCCGGGACAACCGAGGCAATTCGGATTTACATATAGACGTCTTTGTGTAAGGTTTGCTTGCTTGTTCGAGCGCCCCTTGTCTGGCTGATCGGCCCCAGACGGGTCGGAAAAACCGTTCTGGCACAGAGTCTGCCTCAGGCAGAGTTCCTGAATTGCGATCTGCCCAGTGTGGCGCAGCGCTTGCAGGATCCGGAGAGTTTTTATCGGTCGGTAAAAAAACCATTTGTGGTGTTCGATGAAGTCCATCAACTTCCCGACCCCAGCCGCCTGCTGAAAATCGGGACGGACGGATTCCCCAGGTTGAAGATTCTGGCCACCGGCTCATCCACACTCGCAGCCACTCAAAAATTTCGTGACAGCCTCACCGGCCGCAAGCGGGTGGTGAAGTTCCTGCCCGTCTTGCATGAGGAGTTATCAGCGTTCGGCATCACCGACGTGCGGGAACGGCTCTTGCGCGGTGGACTGCCGCCGGCACTACTCTCACCCGAGTACAATCCCGAGTTTTATGGCGAATGGGTGGACTCTTACTTTTCGCGCGATGTACAGGAACTGTTCCGACTGGAAAAACGGGCCGGTTTTTTGCGTGTCTTGGAATTACTGCTGTACCAGAGCGGGGGAATGCTGGATGTCACCCAGGTGGCGACCGCGAGCCAGATCAGCAGACCCACGGTCACAAACTGGCTGGGAATTTACCAAATGACGCACGTTTTGCATTTGCTGCGCCCATACTCAGAAGGTGGACGCCGCGAAATTGTCGCCCAGCCAAAAGTATTCGGGTTCGACACCGGTTTGGTCTGCCATGTGCGCGGCTGGGATTCTTTACGTACGGAGGATTGTGGCGTGTTGTGGGAACATCTGGTGCTGGACACACTCATCAGCTCTGGATTGCAAAAAATTCATTTCTGGCGCGACAAGCAGCAGAGAGAAGTTGACTTTGTATTGCCCCGTGGTCGCCACGCCGTCGATGCCGTCGAGTGCAAATGGAATCCCAAGTCATTTGAAACCCGCGGCCTGGCAGCCTTCCGGGAACAATATCCCAAGGGGAAAAACTATGTCATAAGCCCCCTGCAGGGTCCTTTGTATGAGCGCGTTCAAGACGGCTTGAAAGTGGTCTTTATGTCACCGGGAGAATTGCGCAGGGAGTTGACTCTGTGAACGCAGGTCCGAGGGTCGTTGCGATCAGATATAATACCGCCAATTGACATTGGGGAAGATGTTGTCGCGCCACTCGCAGTTGCCGAGGAAGGCCTCATCAATCTGATTGGACTCAATCTGGTCATGCAGACGGTTGAAGCGCAGGATATGGTCCTTGGTGCGCTTGACGGCATAGGGCACCATGGTGCCGGTCTTCATGATGAAAGCCCAGTCACTGGACTGGGCCAGCAACAGTTCGCGCGCGGCCTGTTTCATGGCGCGATCGGTCAGGCCGTAACAATCCCTGTGTTTGCGGGCCAGTTCCGTCATGCGCCGGGCCGCCATGTGCAGGTGCGGGTAAATCCAGGAGTTGGACGCTTCCAGCCAGACTTCCCAATAGCCCTTGTTGCCCCACGAGGACGCGGAGGGCGCAGCCAGTTGCTGGGTGGGATATTGCTGGAGATATTCCGCCGGGGTGATGGTCTTGAACACATCCTGGTCGCAGGCGATTTTGCGCAGGAGATGATTCAGAAATTCCGGCCCCTCAAACCACCAGTGGCCGTAGAGCTCGGCATCGTAGGGCGCGAGGATGATGGGCTTGATGCCCATGGAACCAGCCAGATGGGCAATCTGCCTTTCCCGGTTGAACATGAAATTGCCGGCATGCTCGGCGGTTTTTTCGCGGGCCACCGTCGGACGGTACGGCTCCTTGTGCGAGGTTTTCCCGGTGATTTTGTAATACTTGAGCCCGGTGAATTTGCGCAGGCCGTTGGGCTGGATGTAGGACTTGATATAGTCAAAATCAAGGTCGAACCCGACGTCGCGATAAAAGTCGCGGTAGTTGACGTCGCCCGGATAACCCTCCTCGGCGCTCCACACCTGTTTGCTCGATTCCATGTCGCGACCGAAGGCGGCGGGCCCGGAGCGGGTGAAGAGCGGGGCATAAACGCCGAAGCGCGGGCGGGGTTCGGCATGCATGATGCCGTGAGTGTCCACGATGAACCAGCGGATCTCGGCCTCTTGAAGAAATTTTTCCACCCCGGGCAGATAGGCGCATTCCGGGAGCCAGATGCCACGGGGATCGCGCCCAAAGCATTCGCGATAGTGATCGCGCGCCACCAGTATCTGGGCGCGGATGGCTTCCGGATAGTCGGCCATGAGTGGGAGAAAACCGTGCGTGGCGCCGCAGGTGATGATTTCGAGTTTACCCGCGTCCTGGAACTTGCGGAAGGCGGAAACCAGATCGCGGTGGTATTTGTCACAAAAAACCTGGCGACAGTTTTGCAGGCGGTGATGGTAAAACCAGGCCAGTTCGTGGAAGGCGTGATCGTTACGGGTACGATCAATTTCCTTGATGGAAAGTTCCAGCAAACTGTCCAGGTTGCGGATGTAACGTTCCTGCAGCAGCGGATCCCGCAACATGGAGCAGAGCGGCGGGGTCATGGACATGGTCAGACGGAAGTCGATGCCGTCGTGCAACAGCCCGTCCATCATGTTGATCAGGGGAATGTAGGTCTCGGTGATGGCTTCGTAGAGCCAGTCCTCCTCGAGAAATTCGTGGTATTCGGGATGCCTGACAAACGGGAGGTGGGCATGAAGAACAAGAGACAGGTAACCTTGTGGCATAGAAATAACCTCCGAACAACTCCTACAAAATCAGGCTAACCCTCCCCGGTGCAGAGGCAAGGGTTTTCCGCCGTTGCCCCGCTTTTTTAAACCTGGCAGCGGCCGGGATTTATTCTGCATGGCCGAAAGGCTGGGACCGGGGCGGCTGCGGCGTGTCTTTGACCTCCCCCACATAGTCGGAAAGGCGCAGGAAAGACAGCATCGCCGAACGGGTTTCCGCTCCATCGGGCGAGGTGGCGGAAATGGGGATGTGGGATTTGCCATCGGCAAAATTGAAATGATAGGAGAAGGTGCCGTCGGGCTGGAGTTTGATGTCCTGCCCGGCAATGCGCACCCTGGCTTTGGGATCGGTCCCGCCGTAGATGATCAACTCGGCGTTGACGTGCATGAAAAAATCGCGCGGCACGCCGAAGGAGGCTCCGAAGGGACTGCTCAAACTGCTGATCCACTGGCCACTGCTCGTATCTGATTGCAGGCGGCGGCGCAGAATTTCCACAATTTCACCCGAACCGGAAGGGATGCGGCGGATGATGTCGCCCCCCATGTATTCAATGACGGAACGCTGGGCTTCCTCGCTGATTTGCGGGGTGGCACCGACATCGAAGGGGAAGGGAAAGCCCTCGCGTTGCAAACGGGCCAGAGCTTCGGCGAGATCCTCGCCAGGTAACAAATGGCCACTGATCAGATCAAAAAGTTCCTTGAAGGAAAGATGCATGGGGATGGTGACAAACTGGGCATCCGTGCGCGCTGACAAGGAATCGGCCGGTGTGGCGCAAATCCCGGAACGAGTCAGCACCTCAAAACCGCCATCGTGCCGGTAGTAACCGACTTCGGCATAAAAGCGCGTTTTGGGCTGGTTGACCTGCAGACACCATTCCTTGGCCCAGGGACCCACCTGGATCTGCTGCACGCGCTCGCCGCCTTCGCGATAGAGCTGCAGGAACACCTTCCCGTCGTGGGCGTGTTGTTCAGCGGAGATAACTTGTTCGCGGGTCAGATCCCAGTAGGCAAAAACCCATTCCGGGTCGCGGGCGGTCAGATAAAGAATTTTGGTGCCGTAACTTTCGGGCAGTTCCCCGAGGTACTCGTATGCCGGGGCCTGTGACGTTTCAGGTTGGGGTTGCGGCTGGGGCTGGGGTTCCAGTTCAAACTTGCGCGCACTGGTGTCGAATTCAGGCTCGGGCACGCGGATGACCGGGTCTTCGGGCTTGCGGACCAGGTAGGAGGTGGCTTTTTTTTCCGGAACAATTTTTTCCAGCGTTAGCGGTAAATCGGCGGAACTTTCCACCGGACTTGCGCTGGGATCGATATTTTCCTTTTCCTGGTTCATGCTGTTTCTTTCGCGATAGTTTCCATTAAAGCAAAAAATGAACCAATCCAACAGGAAATTCAGAAATTACCGCCAAATAACAGAAAATTGCAATGAGTCTAAAGCCGGGCTTGGAACTTTACAGGGAAAACGGAGGATTTTTAGGTGGATTCCACAGGGGCTTGCCTCATAATCACGACCTTTGACGGGTTCTAAGAAGTAACATGTTGGCGAAAAGAGTCATACCTTGTTTGGATGTGGACCGGGGCCGGGTGGTCAAAGGCGTCCGCTTTGTGGAGATTCGCGATGCGGGCGACCCGGTGGAAGCCGCCATGGCCTATGACCGGCAGGGGGCTGACGAACTTGTTTTTTTGGATATCACCGCTTCACATGAAGGCCGGGCCACCATGCTCGACGTGGTGCGCCGCACGGCGGAAAATGTTTTCATGCCGGTCACGGTGGGAGGCGGCATCCGCTCCGTGGAGGACATGCGCAGCATGCTGCAGGCGGGAGCCGACAAAATCAGCATCAACACCAGCGCCCTGCTGCGCCCGGATCTGATCAAGGAAGGCGCGGCGGCTTTCGGCAGCCAATGCATCGTACTGGCCGTGGACGCCAAGCGCAAAACGGGCGGGGGCTGGGAAGTCTACACGCATGGCGGACGGCAGCCGGTGGGCCGGGAGGTGCTTGACTGGATACGCCAGGCCGAGAGCCTTGGTGCCGGGGAAATTTTGCTCACCAGCATGGATGCCGATGGCACGCAATCCGGTTACGACGTGGAATTGACCCGGGCGGTTTCGGACGCCACGCGCCTGCCCGTGATTGCCAGTGGCGGGGCCGGGCGTTTGGAAGACTTTGCCGAGGTGTTGGAAAAAGGCCGGGCCCAGGCGGTGCTGGCAGCCAGCCTCTTTCATTTCGGACAGCTAAGCATAGCGCAGGTGAAAAAATATTTGCAGGGCCGGGGCCTTCCGGTCCGTTGTGAAGGGTGGGAGTCATGATTTTTCCGTCAAAAGAGGCTTTTTTGGAAATGTCCAGCCGGGGCAACCTGATTCCGGTGTACAGCGAAATCATCGCCGATCTGGAAACCCCCATGTCGGCCTTCATCAAACTCGACACCGGCGACCACACCTTTTTGCTGGAATCGGCGGAAAAAGGCGGTCCGTTCGGACGCTATTCCTTCATCGGCAACGAGCCCCGTTTGATTTTTTCCATGCGGGGCCGACACGTCCGCATTGAGGAGTCGGGTCAGGTCCGCGAATACGATTCGGAGCGCGATCCACTGGAGGAACTTTCCGACCTGATGAAAGGCTATCGCCCGGTACCCTCGGGAGACCTGCCCCTCTTTTACGGCGGAGCGGTGGGTTATTTGAGCTACGAGGCGGCCCGCTATTTCGAGCCAACGGTGCCGGTGGCAAACCGGAATGACCTGGATGTGCCGGACGCGTATTTCATCGTCAGCGAGTCCTTGTTGATTTTCGATCACGACACCCGCCGCATTAAAGTACTGGTCAACGCCCCGGTGGAGGGGAATCCGGCGGCGGCCTATGAAAAGGCGGTGGGCAAAATCGGGGAGATCGAAACCCAACTGCAGCGCAACGTGAGTCACTGGGTGCTGGAGGCGAAAAGCGATCTGGCCGAGCCTGCATACAGTGTCAACATGACCAAGCCGGAATATATCGCCATGACCACCGGCATGCAGGAGCACATTGGGGCGGGCGACATTTTTCAGGTGGTTCCCTCGCAGCGCTTTGCCGTGAAATTTGAGCGTGATCCGATCGAACTCTACCGCGCGCTGCGGTTCATCAATCCTTCGCCCTACATGTTTTGCATCAAGTTCGGCGGGCTGGCCCTGGTGGGCTCGTCGCCGGAAACCCATGTACGTTGCATGAACGGACGGGTGGAGATTCATCCCATTGCCGGCACCCGCCCCCGCCGGGCTTCCGTCGAAGAGGACGAGGCCATGGCGCGGGATCTGCTGGCCGACCCCAAGGAGCGGGCCGAGCATGTCATGCTGGTGGACCTGGCGCGCAACGATCTGGGCCGGGTTTGCGCCTACAACACGGTCAAAGTCACCGACTTCATGTCCATCGAACGCTATTCTCATGTCATGCACATTGTCTCCCGCGTGGAGGGCGAATTGAATCCCGGCCATTCCGCCTACGACGTGATGCGGGCCACCTTCCCCGCCGGAACCGTCACCGGCTCCCCCAAAGTCCGGGCCATGCAGATCATCGCCGAACGCGAGCCGACCTGCCGCGGCATCTATTCCGGCGCGGTGGGCTATTTTGGTTTTTCCGGCAATCTGGATTCCTGCATCGCCATCCGCACCGTGTTGATCAAGGACGGCATGGCTTATGTACAGGCGGGCGGAGGACTGGTGGCGGACTCCACACCGGAAGGCGAATATCAGGAAAGCGTGAACAAGGCCAAGGCGGGCATGAAGGCGCTGGCCCTGGCCAATACATTCAAAAAATAAACACCATGCTGCTTGTCATCGATAACTACGATTCCTTCACTTACAATCTGGTGCAGTATTTCGGAGAGCTGGGCGCCGATCCGCAGGTCTGGCGCAACGACCAGATCACGCTTGAAGAAATCCGCAGACTGGCCCCGTCCCGCATTGTGATTTCACCCGGACCGGGCACCCCGCGGGAATCGGGCATTTCCAGCGCGGTGATCCGTGAGTTCGGCCCCACCATCCCGTTGCTGGGGGTCTGCCTCGGGCACCAGTGCATCGGGGAGGTGTTCGGCGGCGAGGTGGTGCGGGCCCCGCGACTCATGCACGGCAAAACCTCACCCATCCATCACGACGGCCAGGGGGTGTTCACCGGGCTGCCGGACCCGTTCGAAGCCACGCGCTATCACTCCCTGATTGTCAGGCGCGAGACCGTGCCGGAATGCCTGCTCATCACCGCCGAAACTGCGGAAAAGGAAATCATGGGACTGCGGCACAAAAGCCATCCGATTCACGGGGTGCAGTTTCATCCCGAATCCATTTTGACGCGGGACGGAAAAAAATTGTTGGAAAACTTTTTGAATTTAAAAGTCTGAACGGGTGTGACCGATGAAACTATACGCTCTCCTTTTTTTATTTGCCACGGCAACCGTGCTGCCAGCCGCTGAACCGAAGGAAAAAGGGCAGTTGATCTATCTGCGCGACTACGGAACCGATGACATCGGGTTTCTGGTCGTCCCGGATCAACAACCCCAGGCCGGCGTGGTCATCCTCACCGACGGCCACGGACTGACCAAGGAAGTCAAGCAACAGGCCGAGATGGTGGCCGGACACGGTTACCTGGTGCTGGTGGTGGATTTGTACAACGGCAATGTGTCCGACAGCGCCCAGCAGGCGGCGCGCATGGAGTCGGATCTCATGGAAAAAGCCGTGCAGAGCTCGATCAAAACCGGGATCAACTTTTTCCAGAGCAGCCCGCGTTTCAAGACCGAGCATGTGCTGGCCGTGGCCCTGGGCGGGGTGTCCCGACATCTGGCGGTGTTTGCCGGGAAGAAAAACTCCGGTTTGGAAGCGGTGATTTTTTGCGAGCCGACGGGCATCTTGACGCGGCAGGATTTGCTGGCCGTGCACTGCGCAAAATTGTTCCTCGTCGCCGATGGCTCGCCGCTGCCCGCCGCCCTCGGTGCGGCCAAGATCGAGGAACAGCCGGGAGTACTGGAATTGAAAAGCGAGGCGGTGACTGCGGGATCGCTGCCCCGGTTGACCGAAACGCGCTGGAAACAGGTGGAGGATTTTTACAGCCGGGTGCAGGAAAGCTTGAAAAAAGAAAGTTTGATCAAAAAGTTGTTTGATTGAGAAGACCCGGGCTCATCTGCAGAACCTTCCGGTGCGGTGCGGGCAGGGCCAGTTTTTCTGTTTGCGACGGCGTGAGCCAGATGCCGCCGGGTGCCGCCTTCCGTTTCCAGCGGGCCGCCACAATTTCCGACTGCACGCGGTAGCGGGTGATGCTGTACGTGATGCGCCCGAGACTCACCCGCGCTTGCATGGTGCTTTCATCCAACAACGGCAGGCGATAAAAACCCTTCCAGCGTCCGGTCCGGCCCGGTTTGAGGAACCAGATTTTACCCGGTTTTTGCAGCAGGGCAATTTGCTCGTATTCGCGTGTCGTCACGGCTCGGGACTTGACGGGTCGCGACTCCGGATTTTGGCTGCGGCAAATGGTTTTCAGAGGACAGAGCAGGCATTGCGGCGAGCGGGGGGAGCAAATCAGCGCCCCCAATTCCATCAAAGCCTGATTGTGATTGCCCGCCTCCTCTTCCGGCAACAGGGCCGCTGCCAGTTGCCAGAGTCTCCTTTTGCTGTCGGGTCGGCTGACATTCCAATCCAGATCGAAGACACGGGTCAGAACCCTTTCCACATTTCCGTCCAGCACGGCGGCGCGCCGCCCGAACGCAATGGAGGCGATGGCCCCCGCCGTGTAGGGACCGATGCCGGGCAGCTTCAGCAACGCGGCAGGATCGGAAGGCATGCTTCCAGAAAAATCACGGTCAATGACCCGGGCCAGGCGTTGCAGGTTGCGGGCGCGGTTGTAATAACCCAGACCCTCCCAAAGTTTCAGCACGCGCGACTCCGGAGCCCCGGCCAGCGCCTTCCAGTCGGGAAAAGCGGCCAGCCAGCGTTCGAAGTACGGCAGCACGGTGGCAATCTGGGTTTGCTGACACATGAACTCGGAAACCGTCACGGCATAAGGTTCCGGATTCCGGCGCCACGGCAGGTCGCGCTGGGCCGTCTGGTACCACGCAGCCAGCCCACGATGGAAAAAACGCCGGATTTTGGCATCGATCTTTGGCACCGGAGCCTTACGTTGGTTGCGCATGGAACCAGCGAGCTTTACCTACACCCTGTCCCCTGCACAAGGCCAGAAGCTGCGCCGGGTTTTACAGGAACAGTTGTATGAATTCGCCGAATTACCCTACGGCCATTTCCGCGCCTCCCGCGGCAAGTGCAGTGTGCAGTTTTATTTAAGCGGTAAGCTGGTGGTGCAGGGCAAGGGAGCGCGCGAGTTTATTGAATTCGCCCTGGAACCGATGGTTCTGGAAGAAGCCCGGCTCGGTTATGAGGAGGAATTGAATCCGGAAATGTACCAGCCCCATTTTGGAGTGGACGAGGCGGGCAAGGGCGATTTTTTCGGGCCGCTGGTCATTGCCGGGGCTTATGTGCGGTCGTTCACAGCGAAAAAACTGCTGCAGGCCGGGGTTTGCGACAGCAAACGCATCGGCAGCGCCAAGCGCACCCATGATCTGGCCGATGCCGTCAAAAGTATCGTCGGCAAAAATTTTGAGGTGGTGGCGGTCTTTCCGGAAAAGTACAACGAGCTTTACGGCAAATTCCGCAACCTGAACCAACTGCTGGCCTGGGGCCATGTCAAAGTCATTGAAAATCTGGCCGCCAAAGTGCCGGACTGCCCCCGCGCCCTGTCGGATCAGTTTGCCAACCCGACCCTGCTGCAGAATCAGTTGAAGCGGAAGAAGGTGGAGATCCTTCTGGAACAAAAAACCAAGGCCGAATCCGACATTGCGGTGGCGGCAGCTTCGATACTGGCGCGGGCGGCGTTTTTGGAAGGGATGGAACGACTGGGCAAAGGCATCGGTTTGGAACTGCTCAAGGGGGCCAGCGCCCAGGTCAAGGCCCAGGGTCGCGAAATTTTCCTCAGCCGGGGACGGGAAACCCTCTTAAAGGTGTCCAAAGCCCATTTCAAAACCTTTGCCGAAGTGACGGGGGAGCTGCCGGGGTTGACTGAGGACTGAAGCTATTATAAAAATTAATTACCAACTTCTGCAAATAATTGCTTGCTTCCCGCAGGATTTCTTTCTAAGTGATTGGAGCACAGAAACATCATGGCTAATTTAACAAAACGGGATTTGGTAGTCCGCATCAGCAATGAGACCGGCATGGTCCAGCAGGATGTTCTGAATGTCATTCAGAAGACCCTGGACTATTTGACCGAGAGCCTTGCCGCAGGCAAGACTGTGGAGCTGAGGAACTTCGGAGTTTTTGAGATCAAGTTGCGCAAGGCCCGCGTGGGCCGGAATCCCAATAAGCCGCAAAGCGATGTGCCGATTCCCCCCCGGGCGGTCGTAAAATTCAAACCGGGCAAGGAAATGAAGGCCAAAGTGACCAAGCTTTCCGAAAAGCTCATCACCGATCCGGCGGCCTAAGCGCCTTTCGCCTCCTTCCATGTCCTTCCAGAGTCTATCCGGCTTCCGTGATTTTTATCCGGAAGACTGCAGACTGCGTCAGCACATTTTCCAGGTTTGGTCGCAAAGCGCCGCCCGATTCGGCTTTTCCCAATACGACGGCCCGCCCCTCGAGCCGCTCGATTTATACAAAAAAAAATCCGGCAGCGAAATCGTTGGGCAGCTTTATAACTTCACCGACAAGGGCGAACGTGAGGTGGCGCTGCGCCCGGAAATCACCCCCACTCTGGCCCGCATGGCCGGGGCCCGGCACCGCGACTACAAAAAACCGCTGAAGTGGTTTGCCATCCCGCAGGTCTTCCGCTACGAACGCGCCCAGCGTGGCCGTCTGCGTGAACATTTTCAGTGGAATTGCGACATCATCGGTGAAGTCTCCCTGGCCGCCGAAGCCGAACTGCTGGCCCTGCTCGACCAGGCCTTGCGCGGGCTGGGGCTGACGCGGGAGGATTATGTCATCCGGGTCAGTGACCGCGAATTCTGGCGCTCGTTTCTGGAATCGAACCATGTGGGAGAGGACCGGGCTTATGAGTTTTACCAGGCGCTCGACAAGGTGGAACGGGAGACACCGGAGGAGACCCGCAAAAAGCTGGGAAATCTGGCCGACCCAACCCTGAAATTCCTGGAGGAAGGTGCGCACAGTGAGCGACTGGACACGCTGCTGGGCCTGACCGGTTCGCTGGGTTTGAAGGATGCGGTGGCGGTGGATCTGAAAATTGTCCGCGGCCTTGCTTATTACACGGGCATCGTTTTTGAAGTACACGACCGCACTGGAAAATTCCGGGCCATTGCCGGGGGCGGACGTTATGACAATCTGGTACAGTTGATTGCGGGCGAAGACCTGCCGGCGGTCGGATTTGGCATGGGCGACGTGGTCATTGCCGAGCTGTTAAAGGACCGGGGTCTGGCCGGAGCGGTGGTTCAGGGCGAATCCTATTATCTGGTCATCGCCGATGAAACCGTGCGACCCGCGGCTTTGGGTCTGGTTTCAGCCCTGAGACAAGGCGGCTATACCGTTGACTATCCGCTGACCCCCTCTAAAGTTGGCAAGCAATTTCAAGCGGCCGAGGAGCGCGGACACACCCACGCGCTGGTCATCGGCCGGGAATACAACGACTCGGGCCTGTGCGGCCTGAAGACACTGGCCACGCGCGAGCAGGTCAATGTCCGGTTGGAACTGAAGGATGGCAGGGTGACGGGAATGATTCCCGGCGGCTGTTAAAACGTGTTTAAGGATTTTATGTATCGTACCATGCATTGCAACGAACTGCGCCCGGCTCACATCGGGCAGGAAGTGACCCTGGCCGGATGGGTGGACGCCCGCCGTGATTTGGGCGGTGTGATTTTCATCGAACTACGCGATCGCGAAGGCCGCACCCAGGTGGTCTTTAACCCCGAAACCAATCCCGCCCTGGCCGCCCAGGCCCACAGCTTGCGCAGCGAATTTGTCCTTAAAATCACCGGCACCGTCACCCAGCGCCCCGCCGGGACGGAAAATCTCAAACTGGCCACCGGCCAGGTCGAAGTCATCGCCAATTCCCTGGAAGTTCTCAACGCCTCTGAAACCCCGCCGTTCCCTCTCGACGACGACTCGGTCAACGAGGACATGCGCCTGACACACCGTTATCTGGATCTGCGTCGGCCCCGCATGTTGGATAACCTGCGCAAACGCCATCGCCTGGCCAAAGTGGTGCGCGATTATCTGGACCAGCACGGGTTCATGGAAATCGAAACCCCGATTTTGTCCAAGAGCACTCCGGAAGGGGCGCGGGAATTTCTCGTACCGAGCCGGGTGCATCCGGCGCAGTTCTACGCCCTGGCGCAATCGCCCCAGCAATACAAACAACTGCTCATGGTGGCCGGAGTGGAGCGTTATTTCCAGATTGCCAAATGTTTCCGTGACGAAGATCCGCGCGCCGACCGCATTACCGAGCTGACCCAGGTCGATTTGGAAATGTCCTTCATCACCGCCGAGGACATTTACAAACTGATTGAAGGCCTGATTGCGGATATTTTCCGCGCCACCAAGGGTGTGGAAGTCCCCCTGCCCCTGCCGCGCATGACTTATGCCGATGCCATGAACCGGTACGGCAGCGACAAACCGGACCGCCGCTTTGCCATGGAATTGACGGATCTGAGTGATGTGTTCCGCAATTCCCAGTTCAAGGTTTTCCGCGGCGCCCTCGACAACGGTGGCGTGGTCAAGGCCGTCAATGCCAAGAAATTCGCCTGCATCACCACCGGCCAGATCGAGGAAATGACCGAGCTGGCCAAACAGTACGGCGCCAAGGGTCTCGCCTTCATCAAGGTTGAAAACGGCGAATGGAAATCGCCCATTGTGAAATTTTTCTCCGCTGAGGAAAAAGCCGCCCTGGTCCAGATTCTCGGCATTGAGGAAGGGGACCTCATTCTTTTCGGTGCCGACACCTGGGACACCGTCTGCAATGTACTGGGCCGCATCCGCCTGCGCGTGGCGGAAATCCAGCAGTTGCTCAAAGGCAATGAAACGCTCGATTTCCTCTGGGTGGTCGATTTTCCCCTGCTGGCCTACAGCGCCGAGGATGCCAAATGGAATGCCGTGCACCATCCCTTCACCCGTCCCAAGACCGAAGACCTTCCGCTCCTGGACAAACAGGAATACGGCAAGGTCCGCGCCGAGGCCTATGATGTCGTGCTCAACGGGGTGGAAATCGGCGGCGGCAGCATCCGGATTCATGAACGGCCCCTGCAGGCCCGCATGTTTGACGTGCTGGGCATTTCCGAGGAACTGCAGCAAAAACTTTTCCCCCACCTGCTCAAGGCCTTCAGCTTCGGCGCCCCGCCGCATGGCGGCATCGCCCTCGGGGTGGACCGTCTCCTCATGCTCATCTGCGGCACGGAAAACATCCGTGACGTCATCGCCTTCCCCAAGAACAACCGGGGCCAGGATTTGATGATGCAGGCCCCCTCGCCCGCCACGCCCAAACAGCTCAAGGAATTGCACCTGCAGACCCGCAGTTGAAATATCAGTTGCAGGAACCCAAAGCTGGACCACATTAGCCCACGGAGAAATCACCCCATGACCCAACCTAAAATCATCGCTTATCTGAAACCCTGGTGCGGCTGGAGCAAGGGCGTCCGCGCCGTCCTTGACAAATACCATTTGCCTTTTGAAGACCGCGACATCATCGGTGATCCGGCCCAGCGCGCGGAAATGATCCGCAAGAGCGGCCAGGAACTCTCACCCTGCGTGGAAATCGACGGTCACATGCTGCCCGACATCAGCGGCGATGAGGTGGAAGCCTGGTTGTTGAAAAACAATTATGTCCAGCCCGTGGCCACGCCCACCGGGGTGGCCACCGACCGGGGTTGCTCCGATGAGGAGCATGTGGCCCAGGCCGCTGCAGCCGTGCAGGGCCAGGCCATCCGCTTTATCACCGGCTCGGACAAGTCCTGATCAGGAGGCGTTTCCAGCCGGGGCGGCCTGAGTCTGGGTGGACGGGGGAGGACCGGCCGAGCGCAGCTTGCCATTGGAACGGCTTCCCAGGAACCAGAACAGCAGCACGGCAAAGATGATTTGCGCGAGGAAGAAAAAAAGAATCATCGGCAGCATGGAGAATTTTCCCTTCCAAGGTTGCGGAGCCTGCAAGTGATGGGACCGGTTGGTCAATTCCACGATCTCATAGTCGTCCAACTCCGCCTTCATGGCCGCAGCTGATGCATAACGTTGATCCGGATTACGCTCCAGACTGTGCAGGATGATTTCCTCAATGACCGGCGTCAACTTGTGGTTCAACTTGCGCGGTGCCACCGGATCACCCGTCACACGGGCATTCATGATGACATAAGGACTTTCACCTTCGAAGGGGGTTGAGCCGGTGCACATTTCGTAAAGAATGGCCCCCAGGCTGTAGATGTCGGTGCGCTCATCGCCCCGTTTGCCTTTGACCTGCTCCGGTGCCATATAGTCGGGCGTGCCCATGCTGGGTGTGAAGCCGACGAAGGTCAGGCGCCGGGATTGAGCGGCCTTGGCAATGCCGAAATCCATGATGCGGATGGAACCGTCGTTGCAGATCATGATGTTCTGCGGCTTGAGGTCGCGGTGCACCACCTTTTGGCCGTGCATGTAATGCAGCGCCTCGCAAATCCGGCTGGTGATTTTAACCGCATCCGGCTCCGGCATGGGCTTCATGTTCTGCATGAGTTCGTCGAGGGTCTGACCCTCCAGATACTCCATGATCAAATAGGGCCGGCTTTTGGCCAGGCGGGCCGGGTACATCTTGAGGATACAAGGGTGATTCAGAGAGGTGCCGATCTGTTCCTCGCGCTCAAAACGGGTGAACCCCGCCATGTCGCTTTCGAATTTCATGAGCGGGATCTTCAGGGCCACGACATTTTTCGTGACCAGATCGATGGCCCGGAAAATCTGGGCCATGCCGCTGCGACTGATCAGATCCGTGATCTCAAACTGACCGTCGAGCACGGTGCCGATCTCCACATCGCCACTGAGGGAGGTTTTGCGTGCGGCGGCGGCCAGCGGCGAAATCGAGGCTTGTTCCAGTTCTCTGACATGGATGATTTGCAGCGAAAAATTGTCATCCGTCTGTCGTTTTTCGGCCAGAGCCTGGAGTTTTTTGCAGGCGTCATAGGGGTGATTGCCCGCCACGATGTCATTGAGCTCATCGTCCGTGACATAGCCGTAAAGTCCGTCACTGCATTGCACAATAATGTCACCGGGTTCCAGGGTTTCAGTGGTCAGATCAAAATGGCAGAAGGGCTCCTGACCCACACTGCGGGTCAGGGTGGAGCGATGCGGACTGGTCATGGCATTCCGTTCCAGTTGCAAACCCAGGCGCACTTGAAAACCGGCATAGGTATGGTCCGTGGTAAGCCGTTTGATCTTCCCCGCCCGGACAAGATAACTGCGGGAGTCACCAATGTGGCCGATGGTCAGGGTGCTGTCGCGGAATATGGCAATGACCAGGGTGGTCGCCATGGCGGACTTGTCCTTGGAGGCATGGGTGGCTTCGAAAACCTTGGAATTGGCCTCGTCAAACATCTGGCGCATCAGTTTGGAGGGGGCCAGGTCCTTGGCCTGGGTTTTGAATATCTCCAGGGCGGTTTCGGTGGCCGTGCGGCTGGCGACTTCGCCACGACCGAGACCCCCGACTCCGTCGGCCAGAATGGCGATGCTGCCGGTGGCGCGGCGTTCAATGGGATCTTCGGGCTCCCAGAAATCGAGGTAATCTTCGTTGGAGCTGCGGACGGGGCCGACTTCGGTGACTCGGGCGTATTTAAGTCGCATGGGAATGGTAGGTTTTCAGATTGGAAGTGGATTTGCGAGGTGAAACTAAATGGGCAGCCCCTGAGGGCTGCCCATCCCGTTTACTCTTTTTAGGAGACAAGACCCATCAGCTTGAGGCGGGCTTTTGAGTCAAGAGGACTTCACGTCCAAGTTTTTTGCTGCGTGTGGCAAAGTAGTAAGCTCCGTAGAGACCCCAAACCAGGGCGAATCCAAGGGCCACATAGGGTTCCTTCCAGCTCATGCCAGCCACAAAGAACGGTCCGACCACATAGAACAGCAGGCAGATAAAGTTGGCCAGCAGTCCAAAGACCGGCACCACCACATGCTTGAAGCCGTGGAAGGCGTGATGTTCCTTGAAGGCCACGATGGCGATGACATTCGTCAACATGTAGAGCGCGAAGGTTCCGAAATTGCTGGTCAGGGTGATGACCAACAGACTTTGCGGAATCTGGGCGGCCAGGGCGTTCTTCCACAGGCCGAAGCTGTACCAGATGTTGGTCGGAAGCGCCTTGATGGCGTCATCCGTCTGGGCCGCACCGCCACAGAAGTTGAACAGCACACCAAAGATGCCGATGACCGCCGAAATGGTGGCCAGCGTCCAGATGGCCCGTGCCGGTGTCAGGTTGGTACCGTGCAGGATGCCGAAGTGGGTGCCGAGTTCCTCATCGCGGCCCATGGCGTAGGTCACGCGGGCACCGGTGCTGATACAGGACAGCGTCGTTCCGACCAAGGCCAGAAAGACCGTTCCGGCTTCAACCAGCATGAAGGCCTGTCCGGCGGCGGGGCTGCCGAAAGCCCAGGTGCCGATGATCTGCATCATGTCACCGATGGGAGCGGCGGAACCACCTGCCGTCGGCATGGTGTAGCCGCTGTGCAGGAAGAAGTTGGCCGCAAAGTACTCAAACAGGTAGCAGACGGCACCCTGAATGAGCAGCGACAGGATGATCGCTTTCGGAATGTGCGACTTGGGATTGATAGATTCCTCACCCATGGCGCTCACCGATTCAAAACCCACCAGGAGCAGAATCGCGATACCCATCTGCACAAAGACGAAACCGAACCCGTGCGGCTTGATCACCGACAGGGCGCTGCTGTGCATCTGGAACGTGTCGTTCATTTTCTTGGGATCGGCGGCATCGGCAACCGGGACGATCGAATCCTTGTAGGAAACGATGAAGGGTTGCGGATTTCCAGCGGCATCCTTGGCGGCTACAGCATTGCCATCCTTGTCCGTAACTGGCTTGCCGTCCTTGTCCGTGGCGACGACATAATCGATCACACTGCCGGAGGGGGAGAGGGTATAACCCTTGGACCCTTCGGGATGGTTGGCCCGGTAGGCAATGGCCAGTGCGCCAAAAATCACCAAGGCGGTGATCTGAATCACATTGATGGCGATGTTGACCGCCGTTGCGCTGCCCACCCCACGGAAGGCGATAAAGGCCACGCCGTAGGCGAACACCACGCAGAAACCCATCATGAAGAGCGGGCTGGGAATGGCGGAACTGAATGTGTTGGGTAACAGAATGCCTCCCAAATATCCGACCAGCAAGGCCGTGACAGCAACCATCACACCCGGGTACACCCAGTAATAAAGGTGACTGGCCCATCCCACAATGAACTTGGAGATACGGGCGAATTTGAAGGCGCTATGCTTGTTAATGAAGGCCTGCTCGGCAAACACGTAGGACGAACCGGCTCCGGGATACAATTTGGAGAGTTCGGCATATGAAATGGCCGTGGCCAAGCACAGGACTAAGGCGGCCACGATGCCAAACCACATGGCTTGACCGGCCAAAGGCGCTCCGTACAACGACTGTTGTGCGAAGGTCAGCCACAGGAAGGCGCCAGGGGCAATCAGGGCCATGGCATTCATGGTCAACCCGGTCAGCCCCAGCGTGGGCTTCATTTTTGTTTCAGTGCTCATTCTACTTTTCTCCTTGTTATAGGGTTAATTCGTTATGTTCTTCGCTCCCACTATGAGGCAGCTTGACAGACAAGGAAGCAAACGGCGTGCCAAGTGATTGCTTATCAAAAATCAGGCCCGAAAAAGCACCCCTTTACAGAGAAAAATTGGAATCATCATTTTTCTGAGATCCATCCCCCTGGAGACAAAATGAAGGCGGGAAACCTCCGCCTGTATAAAATCGAGCACCCCGCCCGAAAAGGCTTTTTTTTGACCGCCTGAACATGCGTTAATCGAACAACTGCATATACTTGCCGTTGTAGTGGCGGTTTAAAATCAGAACACGCTGTGCGTTCTTCCTGTAAACACCATGCTCCGCCTGAATCTGGTACTCAGGGCTTGGGCGGGCTCAGCTTCAGATTCAAGGCGTCGATCTTGCGGCGCAGGTCCTTGAGCCGGAACTCAACAATGAAGGGCTGGAAATCCGGTTTTTCCTGATGCAATTTCTGCAACTGGGTGTTGGCTTTTTCGTACGCATCCCTGGCCGTTTTAAGTTCCCCGTGATTTTCCGCATCATCCCCTTCCTTCATCATGGCGTAAATCACCACATAGCTTTCCAAGCCGTCGTCCACCTTTGCTTCCGGTTGGGCAGGATCGGGAGCCGCCGGGGTAGCCTCCGGAACCGGGGCGGAAGGTTTCACTTCAGCAATGGCAATCGGTTCCTGCACCGGAACCGGTGTGGGCTGGGAAACTTGGGGAGCCTCCGGAAGCGTCGCCGGGGGTGGAGGCGGAGGAGTGTCTGCCGCGGGAGACACTGCTTCCACCGGCTTGGGGGTTTCAACCGCCACAGCAGGCAGCTCAGGAAGTGCATTGCCCCGCTTGGAGGAAGTGGATTCCGGTAAATTGATCTGAGGCCTGGCGGGAGCCGGAGCTACAATCACCTCGACTGGAGGCGGCGGGGGTTCTGCCGCAGGCGGTGGAGTTTCCACAGCAACAGTCGCCGGGGGGACTTCAGGCGCAGGAACCGGCGCGGGCTCCGCCGTCGGAACTGTTCCAGCCGGACGCTCGGGGAGTTTTTCCGACTCGATGGATTCATTGCTGGCAGTTGTCGGAATGGAAGCCACTTTGCTGGAAAGTTTTTTCGTGTCTGTGGTGACCGTCTCGACCGGTAGCGTTTCAGTGGTGGCATTGCCAGGGGTCGGACCGCTTGCGGCCATCTTCTCCGGCGCTGGCGCAGGCGGGGTGGTTTCGATCTGAGGCTGGGCGGAGGCTGGCGGTTCCTGACTGCTGCGTTTGGCCGCTTCTGTTCGCGCGACAGCCTCGGCCTCAGCTTGTTTCTGGGCTTCCAATACCCTGGCCATGTTCTGAACCCGCTCTTCTTCAGCTTTCTTTTCCTCCGCGATACGGCGGGCACGATCGGTCATCATGGCCTGTTCCAAGGCCAGCACTTGTTGCGCCGCCAGAGGTTCAAAGGAATGATGTTTGGCCGCCGGCTCGAAGAACGCACCCTTTTTGCGCAGGAAGGCGGGAATGATCTGGTTTTCCGGAGGGATGGGCGGAATGAGATCGCCGGTGCCGGCATTGGCCTGGCGTGTGAATTGAATGATGATGTTCTGACCGGGCTGGATGCCGGACTGGCTGCGGAAGACGCGGTCCACCGAGGCTTGCAGGGTGATCTGGGTGCTGACACCGCCGAAGAATCCGTGGTCTTCCTTGGTGGCAACTTTGGTCACACGGATCTCCAGATATTCCGGGGACACGTCCTGGAAACGACGGTAGCCATCGTCCCAGGTCTGGTTGGCCGACTGGGCACGGACCGGTGAAGCCATGGCCGCCAGCAGAACGGTCAGACAAACTGTGCGGTTGAGAAAACCCATGATTCCCTGGGGCTTCCTGCTGTCATGAAGCTTTCGTGGCGAAAAACTGGCGGCTGGGGGGTACATGGCCTGAAAAGCAAAGAGGAAGACAGGTTTTCCGTCAATAGGTGATGATGGAGAAGCAAGGAGTGGGCTCGATCAATTTCCGGCCTTTGAGAAACCCGAGTTCAATCAAAAAAGCGGTTTCAATGATGTTGCCGCCGAGTTGCTGAACCAGATCGATCGTGGCCTTCATGGTACCGCCGGTGGCGAGCACGTCATCGATGATCAGTACGCGCTGGCCTTTTTTGATGGCATCGACATGCATCTCGATGGTGTTGGAGCCGTACTCCAGATTGTAGGAGGCGGAAATGGTTTTGAAGGGCAGCTTGCCCTTTTTACGGACTATGGACACGCCGGTGCCGAGCACATAGGCCAGGGCGCTGGCCAGCAGAAAACCGCGGGCATCGATGGCCACAATCTGGTCCACCGGCTTCCGCTGGTAACGGTCGGCAAAAGCCGTAACGACCAGCCGGAGCAATTGGGGATCCTGCAACAGCGGGGTGATGTCCTTGAAAACGATACCCGGCTTGGGAAAATCAGGGACATCGCGTACGGCAAGTTTCAATCGTTCGGTGGCACTGCGCATGATCGACATCGGTTTTGATCTTTCCAGTAAAGTGCGCCTGACCGGCCCGGGGGGGCTTTTCAGAACCTGACCTGGACAGACTCCGGAAGCGCGGATTCTACCCTGCCTGATTCCCCACGCCGTGACACGCCTTTTTTACCGGATTTCGCAAAATAATGGGGAGGTGTCACGAACCACGACCGCCCGGGTCCGCCTCCTTTTGCCTGCTGCTTCTGCCGGGCATCGGCACAGCGCCGGCCCGAATGAGCCATTGCCCAATCCCCCTCTCTGGCCTATCCTGCACCCAGGTCCGCAACGGCCACCCCTTTCCCGGCCGGATCAGCCCATCAAAAAAAAACGACGGCAGGTCGGCCTGTTCAGAACCTATCATTTGATTGTAACCACATGAGCCCGACCACCGAAGTTAAAAAAATCGCCTTTTTAGGCGACTATCTGCCGCGTATCTGTGGCATTGCCACCTTTACCCACGACCTGCGCCAGGCCCTCAATGAGGAGTATCCGGAGACGGAAAGTTTTGTCGCCCCGGTCAACGATTTAACCGAAGGCTACGATTACCCTGCCGAGGTGCGTTTTGAGTTCAGTGAAAACGACCTGGACTCCTATCGCCGCACCGCCGACTACCTGAACTTCAGCAACTCCGATGTGGTCTGCCTGCAGCACGAGTACGGAATTTACGGGGGACCGGCCGGCAGTTTCATCCTGGCTTTGTTGCGGGACCTGCGCATACCGGTCGTCACCACCCTGCATACGATTTTGGAAAAGCCCAGTGCGGACCAGCGCCGGGTCTTGCAGGAACTGGTCACCCTCTCCGCCCGTCTCGTGGTCATGAGCGAGCACGGAGCCAAAATGTTGCGCGAGATTTATGAGGTGCCCCGAAGCAAGATTGATTTGATACCCCACGGCATTCTCGACATGCCTTTCGTGGACTCCAACTTTTATAAAGACCAGTTTGGCGTGGAGGGAAAGCATGTACTCCTCACCTTCGGTCTGCTTTCACCGAACAAGGGGATTGAAAATGTCCTGGCCGCGCTGCCCGAAGTCATCAAATCGATTCCCAACCTCGTTTACATCATCCTCGGCGCCACCCACCCCAATCTCCTGCGCGAGCACGGTGAGGCCTACCGCCTGAGTCTGGAACGCCTGGCCCAGGAACTGGGCATCCGGCGCCACGTCAGCTTTTACAATCGTTTCGTGGAACAGGAGGAATTGAAAATCTTCCTCGGCGTCACCGATCTTTACATCACCCCGTACCAAAATGCCGCCCAAACCACCTCCGGAACCCTGGCCTATGCCTTCGGATGCGGCAAAGCCGTCATTTCCACCCCATACTGGCACGCCGAGGAACTGCTCGGCGACGGCCGGGGTGTGCTCGTTCCTTTTGGCGATTCCAAAGCCATGGCCGATGCCATCATTGGTCTGCTTCTGGACGACACGCGCCGCCATGCCATGCGCAAACGGGCCTACCTGCTGGGTCGGGAAATGGTCTGGAGCAAGACCGCCCAGCATTACATGGCCTCCTTCGAAAATGCCCGCCGCAATCCCACCAGCCAATCCATCCGCCGTCTGCGCGTACGGACACTGGAGGAAGAACGTCTGGAACTGCCCCACCTGCGCCTGGATCATCTCACCCGCCTTTCGGATTCCACCGGCATTTTTCAACACGCCATTTATTCCCTGCCGGATTTCAATCATGGATACTGCACCGACGACAATGCCCGTGCGCTTATCGTCACGGTGTTGCTGGAAGAAATGGAACTGGAAGGACGGGAATTGCACCGTCTGGCGGAAATCTATGCCAGCTTCATGCAGTACGCCTTTGATCCGGTGTCGAGTCGGTTCCGGAATTTTATGAGTTACGAACGGCGTTGGCTGGAAACTCAAGGCTCAGAAGACAGTCAGGGCCGCGCACTCTGGGCCCTGGGCACTTGCGCCGGACGCTCCAAACACCGGGATCTGCAAGCCTGGGCCGCCCAGTTGTTCGAACGCGCCCTCCCCTCTGCCCTGGACGCCAGTTCCCCCCGCGCCTGGGCCTTCGCCCTGCTGGGAATCTATGAGTATTTCCGCCGGCTCAGCGGCGACCGCATGGCCGCACAAACACGGGATCTGTTGACACTGCGGCTGGTCGATCTCTTCGACAGATGCGCCACTGACGACTGGCCCTGGTTCGAGAAGTCCTTGTCCTACGCCAATGCCCGTCTGTCCCAGGTGTTGATTATGCACGGACGCTGGGCGGACAGCCCCAAATGCCTCGAAATCGGACTGCGCTCCCTCCGCTGGCTGGTCTCGGTACAGAAAGCACCCCGTGGCCACTTCCGCCCCATCGGATCCGCCGGGTTTTACACCCGCGGCGGTGTCCCGGCCGAATTCGACCAACAACCCATCGAAGCCCACGGCATCATCTCCGCCTGCCTCGAGGCCTATCATGCCACCAACGACAGTTACTGGCACGAACAGGCCTGCATTGCCTTCGAATGGTTTTTGGGGCGCAACGATCTGGGGCTCTCCCTCTATGACTCAAAAACCGGCGGCTGTTGCGATGGCCTGCACATCGATCGCGTCAATCAAAACCAGGGAGCCGAATCCACCCTCGCCTATCTCATCTCCTTGAGCGAAATGCAACGGCTCGAACACGACCTCAAGGCCTTTCAAAAACCCGCCGACCATGAGCCCTCCTCCTGAACCCATCATGAATATCACCAGAACCGGTATCGTGCTCAAACCCGACCCTTCACGCGTACTCTTCCGTCCCTTCAATCCCATGGGAGAAGAACGGCCCCTGCGCATCCTGGCCCGCGTGCTGGCCCTGCCGGAAACGGAAGTGACTGACATGCTCGCCGAAGTCATGACGGAATTCAAAACCCGCCATCAACGGTTGCTGGATCTTTTTCTGACACGCTTCGAATCCGTGCGCCACCTCCTGCCGACAGACCAAGTGCTTTCCGACGATCGCAAGCATCTCATCGGAGCCTACTTCACCCACGAATACTCGCTCGAAGCCGCCGCCCTCTTCAACCCCTCCATCGTACCGCACCCGGATCAGTCCGGACTGCCCCCGGGAACGCTGCGTTTTATCCTCAGCCTGCGCGCCACAGGCGAGGGCCACATCTCCTCCATCACCTTCCGTTCCGGAACCATTGATGGTCAGGGCCAGATCCATGTCGACACCCCCTCGCGTTACGTGACCACACCCGATCACATCCCGCCCATCTGCTACAACAAAACCATCTTCCTCCATCAACTTCAGGAACTGGGTGTGGTGAATGCGATCACGGAGACCATACTGAAAACCGTGCGCGACGACTTCACCGTGGCCGAGCTCATCCAGGAAATTCAATATTTGCGCCGCTACGCGCAACACCGCAATACCGAGTTCGACCGCACCGCCAGCCGCCTCGTCAATCTGGCCAAATCCAATTATGAAGTGCATTATCTGCCGGAACAACCCCTGACGGAGCGGGTCATTTTCCCCACTGCCCCCAACGAATCCAACGGCATTGAAGACGCCCGCTTTGTCCGCTTCGTGGATGAGGACGGCAGCGTCACTTATATCGCCACCTACACAGCCTATGACGGACGGGTCACCATTCCCCAACTCCTCGAAACAACCGATTTTCTGCGCTTTCGCATCTGCACCCTGAACGGCCCGGAAGTGCAAAACAAGGGCATGGCCCTGTTCCCCCGCAAAATCCGCAGCCAGTTTGTCATGCTCTCACGACAGGACGGTGAGAATCTTTATCTGATGTATTCCGACGACTTGCACTTCTGGCACAGCAAGGTGCCCTTGTTGAAACCGACATACCGTTGGGAGTTTTTGCAGATCGGTAATTGCGGATCGCCCATTGAGACCGAAAAAGGCTGGCTGGTCATCAGCCACGGCGTCGGCCCCATGCGGAAATATTCCATCGGCGCCTTCCTGCTCGACTTGCAGGACCCTTCACGTGTCATCGGTCGGTTGCAACACCCCCTGCTCAGCCCTGACGAATCAGAACGCGAAGGCTATGTGCCCAATGTCGTGTACAGTTGCGGCTCACTGGTGCATGCCGGACAGTTGATACTGCCCTACGCCATGTCTGACAGCGCCAGCTCCTTCGCCACCGTGCCGCTGGCGGATTTGCTCAATGCCATGGAACCCGTGCGATAAATGACCGATCCTCGTCCAACAAAGTGCGCCGCATCAGAAACTGACTTTGACACCGGCCTGACTCGACCAATTTAAAGCGCTTTCTCATTTCTTGGAGGGGTGAAAAACAACGCTCCACATAAACATGCGTCTTTCAGCCCGTTTCCACGTGAGCACCCAAATCTAATCCACACACGGTGATCTGCCATGAAATTGCAGAACTCGGCTATTTCTTCTCCAAAAAATGATCCGGCCCAACGTCCTGTCCGGACCAGATTTTCTTTTGCGTCCAATCGGCCGACGGCACGGTCCAAAAAGGGTCCGTGGGAGGCAGTCCGAGGTGCAACAGCCCGACCAGGCATATATATAGGGAGCCCGTGGCGTTGTAATCATTGCGAATGCCTGGTTGACGGCCCACCGCACCGATCTCAAGCCATCCTTCCCTGTCAAAGGTGCCCGGCGCTTCCATCATGCGTCTGACCACGGCGGTAAGACCGGCGCGTGCGGCACCCGGCTCAATGACGGTGGGCAGTTGCTTCCATAGAATGAGCTGGGAGAGGGTTTGAAAAGCGGCAAATCGATACGCGCTCGATCGGCCCATTACAGGAAAAGTTCCCTCCGGAGAAATGAGTCGTTCCTGGATGGTTGCGTAACGCTGCGCACGCACCAGTTCCTCATCGTACAACCCGCCCAGCGGATCATGTTTTTCACGACACACCTTCAGAACTTCCAAAAGCATGGGATGAATGACATAGCTGTTGTAGTAATCCCAGTGGAATTCCGGGCCATCCCCGTAGGTTCCATCACCCCGGTACCACTCCTCATGTTTTTCAACCGCCAGTTTCAGGCGATCCATCTGAACCTCCCCGGTGAAATGCCAGAGGGCCGCCTCCACGGTCGCGGCGAACAGAAGCCAGTTGTTGGGCCAGGGTTCCAGGCTTCGTGATTTTTTCAAGGAGGCGATCACATGTTGCTTTTGCGCCGGGGTGAGAGGTTCCCAAAGGGTTTTGGGAGCCCGCAAGAGCGCTTGTGCGACATAAGCAGCCTCCACAAGAGACTGGCGATTGGGAAGGGGCGCTCCGAAATCAAGGCAGTCCGGGGATTCGGGATCGGTGGCGTTGATGAGCGAGGTGCGGGCGAGTCGCCCGAATTTCGCCCGGAGTTCCCCCTCCGGCGTGGAATCTGCCCCCAATTCTATCCACGGAGCAATGCCCGCCAGGGTCCGGGCGAAGGCTTCGGTGCAGGTGCAGGCCCTCCGATGTTTGTCCCAATCCCGGACGGGGATTTTTTCCTTCAGTTTATTTTCACTCAACGCCTGCAACACAGGGGCGGCAATACGCGTCATCACGTCAACCAGATAGGCTCGATCTGCTTTTCCTGTGGAATGTCCAGCCTCTCCTGCAAAAAGGCACGAACAACGTCCCAAAATGAAACCAAGGATGAGGAGCCGTTTCATGTCGTCAGCTTATGAGAATTTTAATTTTCCTTCAATGCATCCTCAACGCAGTTGGACATGGAACCTGTGCGGTAGATTGGGTTAAACCGGTTCCGGGGTCCTGCTCAGATCCGGTGAAGCCGAAGTAATACGCTGGACAACCCCCCAACCCATGACTCGCTGACCGTGCGAATGGTAAAGAAACTCTGTAAACCTTGAATCTGTAGTTGTTTCAGCTTTTAGCTGTCTCCGAAACCTTGGAACACCGCCATCATTGATATGTGAGTTTTCCACAATCTCGTCATTGATATCATGGAAACAACAGATTTTTGATTTTTTGCCCACCTGATCAAAATCACCGGAAACGGAATTAAAGCTGTGGTCGCCATCAATCAGACACAAATCGAATGCTTGATTGGAAAAATCCGCACTTTGGCCCAGGTGAAACCGGGCGTTTAAACGTCCTTCCCACAGGTTACTGACCGGTTTGTGATTGGTAACATCAACCGTGACCGCAT
>Ga0075019_10000247_pt1 | contig 30755 bp, 24 predicted proteins | sample ColStrG_CSR_2013_FD_71473 | JGI IMG/M metagenome (GOLD analysis project Ga0075019, IMG submission 71473) | Freshwater sediment microbial communities in response to fracking from Pennsylvania, USA - Cold Stream Run_MetaG_CSR_2013 | ecosystem: Environmental > Aquatic > Freshwater > Creek >...
GTATAAACCAAACCGGGGGGGCAGGCGGTTCAGATTCCGATTATGTTGCCATATCTGGTTCAGGGTATGATGGTTCTAAAGGGGAGGGTATTGCCGGTACCCCCCGATACGTTTATCAAAATAATGCGGTGTTAACCAATTTGGTAGAAGGATATCCATCTGGTTCGGTGGCTAGAGGGGCTCCGGGGAATGCCGGAGGAGGAGGTACCGATGGGGATCCGGCTAAGAATGATCAGAATTCTGGAGGGGGAGGGGGTGCCAATCAGGGCTCCGGAGGAAATGGGGGAAATACCCAAACCAGTAATTTGCCTTTTGGTGGTTTGGGTGGAGCTTCCATAAGCGCCCCAGGAAGAGTATTTTTTGGAGGTGGAGGTGGTGCCGGATCGAGGAACAATGGAACGGGTTTTGTAAGTAGCGGGGGGGCCGGAGGAGGAATGATTTTTATCCGATCTGGTTCCATCGTAGGGGCAGGTACCTTAAACGCTAATGGTGCCGGTGCGGTTAATTCAGCCAATGATGGAGGAGGAGGAGGAGGAGCCGGTGGTTCCATTCTTATTTCATCCTTACAAGGAAGTAATGCCTCTTTAACCCTAATGGCCAATGGGGGTTCCGGGGCAAGTACCAACCCAGGTGGTCCCGATTCCACCAGTACAGGACCGGGAGGAGGAGGAGGAGGAGGTTTAATCATGAGTTCAGATCCCAGCTTAAGTAGCCAAACCTATGGGGCCACGAATGGGACCACTTCTGCTTCCAATGCCTCCTTTGGTGCCGGTACAGGTTTACCCGGTATTATTATTCCCGGAGCAGGTCCTAATTTCCAGATTGGGATTCCATCCGGAGCAACCTGTTCGGCCGATCAGAGTATAAGTCTTTCGGTGAATAATTCCAGCCCCCTGGTTGGCAGTTTGGTAAACTTTACCCTCATAGCCACCAATAATGGTCCTAATACCGCCTATAATTCCAGGGTATTGGATACCCTACCAAAGGGGTATTCCTTTGTTTCAGACTCTGGGTCCACTCTATATAATGCCAATACGGGAATTTGGACCATTGGGAACCTGGCAAGTGGGAATTCCCAAACCCTGGTTATTCGAGCAAAGGTATTATCTACAGGAAATTATACCAATACCGCCGTCATAAGCGCCACCAGTTTTGATCCTGCTACGGGTAATAATACGGTCTCCATTTCTACGACCCCATTTTCACCCCCATTTCCAAGGCCCGATAGTAGTAGTACCATGACCAATAAGCCTATTTTATTGCAAGATATAACGGCGAACGATGTTATGGGAACGTATCCCATCAATATTGGATCCGTCGATCTGGATACCTTAACTTCTGGAATTCAATCTAGTATAACCATACCGAATACCGGTGTATTTTCTGTGTCGGATACAGGAACCGTTTTGTTTAATCCGATAAATGGATTTTCAGGTATTGCCGAAACCTATTATACGGTTGCGGATCAATTTGGGAATAGTTCTGGTACCAAAGCTTTTATAAAGGTAAAGGTATATCCCATTGCCCAAAGAGACACCCTAAGTGCTCCAAGTGGAACCCCGGTAAAGGCATCCGTCTGGACCATGGGTATAGGGAATATCAATCCTAAATCCGTAAAAATTGTACAAAATCCTTTAAATGGTACTGCACAGGTAGATACCAGTACAGGAAATATCCTATTTACCTCTAATAATGGGTTTGCAGGTCAGGATTCCGTAGGATTTATTCTTTGTGACCGATCCAGCCCCATACCCCTTTGTTCCAATACGGCCTTTCTGGTCATTCATGTAAAAAACCCTATTTTGGCCTTACCTATTCCAAATCCGGATTCTTCCCAAACCACTGCTGGAAGGCAGGTGACCCTCTTGGCTATTACCAAAAATGATATTCGGGGCTCCTTTGCCATCGATTCTTCAACAGTCGATTTGGATACCCTTGTAGCAGGAATTCAAAATTCCAAAACCCTGCCGGGAATCGGCACGCTCTTCGTAGATAGTTTTGGAGATGCTCGTTTTGTTCCGGTTAGCGGGTTTTCGGGAATTGCCAATTTCTATTATGATGTATCCGATATAGCAGGGAATACTTCCACAAAGACAGGGAAAATTCAAATCAAGGTATATCCTTCGGTGGCGAAAGATTCTGTGTCCACCAAGGAAAATATGGCTATATTAATTAATGAGCTAGTAAATGATCAGGGGAATTTAAATCCTGCTTCGGTCAAAATTATTTCAAACCCTAAAAATGGTAGCCTATTGGTCAACTCCATTACGGGTTCCATTACCTATACACCAAAAACTGGGTTTTATGGAATAGACAGCCTGTATTATATGGTTTGCGATAAAACGCAACCCATGCCATTATGTTCTGCCTCGGGATTGGTTATTGTCAAGGTTTTGAGTCCCATAGCACAGAAGCCCAGATCTGATATTGCCTTAACAGCTATAGGAAATACGAGCGTATTGCAAGGGGATACCATTACGTATACTTTCACTATTAACAATAATGGACCCAATTCAGGAACTCAATTGGTTTTTACAGACCCACTTCCAGCCGGGGTCAGCCTATTAACCGGGTCCTTCAATTCCGTATATGGAATCGTATCCTATAATGCCAATACGAAAACTATAAACTGGACCTCCGATTCCTTACTCGTAGGGCAGGTTGTTAATTTGAGTTTCAAGGTTTTAGCCAATGCTACCGGTACTATAAAAAATACAGGTTCGATAAGTTCTTCTTCCATAGATTCCCTTTTAACCAATAATATTGCTTCGGTGAGTACTTTGGTTACTACCATCCAATTTAAAATTCCACAGGCATTTACTCCAAACGGAGATGGAAAAAATGATGTTTTTGAAATAGGTGGATTGGATCCCTACCCGGATAATTATATCGAAATATATAATCGATGGGGAAATATGGTATATAAAACTACGAGCTATGGATTGAATGGTACGAATTGGTGGGATGGTTCGGGTCTGAGTGAAGGCACTTATTATTATTTTTTACATATCAATATGGGTACGGGTATTAAGACCTTTTCCGGATATATCACTCTTTTAAGGAATCTAAAACCATAAAATTTGAAAACCTGCAGCGTCTTTTTTAGGTTATCAATGGGGATTTTAGTTCCCTTATTGTCGATTTCCTGTATTTCCTGGGTAAAAGCGCAACAAGCCGTTCAATTTAGCCAATACGTATTTAATGGACTTATCCTGAATCCTGCCTATGCTGGCTATAAAGAGCAAACCAATGCCCATTTAATTTATAGAAGCCAGTGGATTGGGCTACAAGGAGCCCCTACCACGGTTTCTTTTACCCTTGACGGGGTAAGTCATTCTGCCAATCATGGTTTTGGTTTAGAAATTGTGGATGATAAGCTTGGGGCCCAATCCAATCTCCAGGCCGATTTATCCTATGCCTATAGATTGAATATTAATGAGGTATCCCGTTTAAGTTTTGGTGTCTCGGCTGGAATAACCCAATATAAACTGGATGGATCCGGACTAAATACCTATGATCCTACCGAAAACCTGGCCTCTCTGGTAAAAAACAATACCCGGCCCGATTTAAGTGCAGGCTTGTTCTATGCTACCGATCGATATTTTATTGGACTTTCAGCCACTGGATTATTAAGCAATAGCTTTACGCAGAATCCTAATTTTTATGTTATTCAGCCCACCCGATATTTTTATTTAACCTGGGGGGCCTTGTTTAATTTCAATGATGACCTTTCCATGAAGCCCTCTTTATTGCTTAAAGAGGATTTCAAGGGACCCTTAAATGCCGATTTTAATTTGTTTTTCCTTTTCCATGAAAAACTTTGGGTGGGAGGAAGTTATAGAGCAGGGTATAATATATTAAACACTAATCCTCAATTACAAGCAGGTTTATCCCTTCAGGATGCAGGCAGTTTTATGGTAGAATATTATGTGAATCCTACCTTACGTATAGGCTATTCCTACGATTATTCTTTTAATTCTCTGCAAACGGTAAGCGGAGGCTCCCATGAACTATCTATTGGACTTCAATTATCCAATTGGTACCATCACCGATTGGAAAATCCCCGATTATTTTAGTGGCTAATGCTTTATAGAGCCAACGATTCCACCTCGGTTACTTCCGGAACCATTCTTTTTAGAAGGTTCTCTATTCCTGCCTTGAGGGTTAAGGTAGATGAGGGACAACCGCTGCAGGATCCTTTTAGTATTACTTTTACCACCCCATTTTCAAAGGAATCAAACTCAATGGCTCCCCCGTCTTGTTCAACAGCCGGTTTAATATAGGTATCGAGAATTTCCTGGATTTTTTTTTCTGTTTCCGTTCCTGCATATTGATTGGCAAGGGGGTGTGATTCTTCCTGGATCTCGATTCCAGATTCTATAGCCCCGGCCAGATATTCCTGTAAAATGGGAAGAATTTCCTCCCAGGTTACTCCCTCGGTTTTGGTTATGGTAATAAAATTGGCGGCAACGAAAACCGATTTCACAAAAGAAAACCGGAATAATTCGTAAACCAGTGGGGAAGAAACCGAACTTTCTTCATTAGGGAAATCCAGGCTGTTTTTAACCAGGATTTTTGGAGTCATAAATTTAATGCTTTCCGGGTTCGGGGTTCTTTCTATTTGAATTATACTGGATTGGATCGTTTTCATAAAAAGTAAATTAAGGATGAACTTCCCAGGTATGGTCTGCTAATAGGGTTATGGTGGCTTTATATTGTTTTTTCATTTCTGCTTTACCCCATTCTTTCGGGGATATCATAGAAAGAAAAATCTGATTATTTTCTTTTTCGTAAAGGTAATATTCATGTCCAATAACGGGTTCAAATGGAATATGGGCTTTGTAAATGGATTCCGAAATTTCTACTCTTTTTTTAAGGGAATTTGCCTGTTCCACCAGGGTTTGCATTTGTCCATATAATTGGTTCAATTGTCTTTGGGTCTGTTCCCGCATAGCGGTTACAGCTCTTCCCTTTATTTTTCCCAGATCTTCCGGTTTAATCACCGCACTTCCAACACTATTGGGGAAGCTTAATAAACTAGGAATTTCCATCTTTTCAGTACCCATGGTTCTAGTCCGAATATTATCAATGGTAAAATAAAATGTAAATATACCTATTACCCGGAAATCTGGTTTTTGTTTTATTCTCGTAGAACCTGGATGAATTTCCTGAGCCTTTAATTTCGAAAGTTTGAGAAATTCCCTCCTTTTAAAGGATATTTATTTATTTTCATGCCAAAATCAATCTAAAAACCATGAGAAAAATTGTTTCTATCTCCCTCTTGTTTTTTCTTTTCCTTTCTGTTGTGGCTAAGGCACAGAGCTTTCCTGATTCTGTTAAAACAAGCAAGGATATGAATGCCTTTCTTTTACAATATAGTAAGGCTACCACAACGGTAGATTCTACCTGGTTAAAAACCAATTTATCCGATTCCTTTCAATATTCTGACCCTTTGAATTATAATATTAATAAGATCGATTATATTGCCATGTATGTGAAGGGGGTATATAAAATTTCAAAATCCAACGCCACCATCGATAAGATTTCCAGAAAAGCCAATGCTTTTACAGTTTTGGTACATTCCGATATTGAAGGCAATGCCGGTGGTACTCCTGTATCGGGCACCTATCCATTTACCTTTATCATCCAGAATAAATCAGGCAAATACCTTATCCGTAGCCTGGAAGTTAGCCAATAAGGATGAGGAAACCCAGGGGGGCCGTCCTCATTATTTATTTAACCCTTTTCGTTGATGTCATTGGTTTAGGTATTATTTATCCGATTTTGCCCCGGATGATTCAACATTTGGTGGGTGGAGATCTAAGCCTTTCCTCTCAGTATGGGGGTTGGTTAATGTTCCTTTATTCCTTGATGCAGTTCTTTTTTGCCCCGGTTCTTGGGGCCATTTCGGATCAATACGGAAGAAGGCCGGTCATACTTCTTTCCTTATTGGGATTTGGAATAGATTATATTTTTCTGGGTTTTGCCCCTACTATATTCTGGTTATTCATCGGAAGAACCATTTCAGGAATCACCGGAGCCAGCTTTACTACGGCCAATGCCTATATTGCCGATATCAGTACGGATGAAAATCGGGCCAAGAATTTTGGACGAGTAAGTGCTATGTTTGGATTGGGCTTTATCATTGGTCCTAGTCTTGGAGGCATCCTTTCCCATCATTTTGGGGACCGTTTTCCTTTCATTTTTTCGGCAGGTTTAGCCTTTTTGAATTTTCTATTGGGGCTATGGTTTCTTCCGGAGTCCCTGAATAGGGAAAACCGAAGAAAATTTGAATGGTTACGGGCAAACCCCTTCAAAACGCTTCTTCGCCTGGGACAGTTTCCTAAGAATTTTCTCCTTATTGCCGCCTTATTTTGTATTTATTTTGCCGATCAGGCCACCCAAAGTAGTTGGACCTATTATACTATTCAAAAATTTGGATGGAGTGACCAATGGGTAGGTTATTCCCTGGGATTCGTGGCTTCAATGATTGTATTGGTGCAGGGTTTTGCACTCGGTCTTATTACGGCCCGCCTGGGATTAAAGAATTCTATTTATTTAGGGTGTTTATTATCGGTAATAGGGTTTTTGAGTTTTTCCCTGGCAACCAAAGGTTGGATGATGTTCATTTTTATGATCCCCTTTGCCCTTGGAGGGATTGCAGGGGCTTCTATTAAAAGTTTGATTACGGCCGATTTTCCTGCCAATGAACAGGGCGAGCTTCAGGGCTCACTTACCAGTATATTAAGTATCTCGACCATTTTAGGTCCTTTATTTATGACCAACCTCTTCTCCTATTTTTCCCGTAAATCGGCCCCGGTTTATTTTCCTGGAGCCCCATTCCTCGCCGCCGCTGTATTATTAAGTCTTTCTTTGTTCTTGGTTTATAGGTCTTTTAATAAAAATCCTGCATAGGTTTATCAAATTGACTGAATTGTCTATATTTAAATAAGCTAATAGAAATATGAAGGATTCAGCTAGTTTAAATATCCATGCAAAAGATAAAAATACCTATGATGCTATTGTGGTTGGTTCAGGAATCTCCGGGGGATGGGCTGCAAAGGAATTAACCGAAAAGGGGTTAAAGGTTTTATTATTGGAAAGGGGAGGACCTCACGAGCATATAAAGGATTATACTACGGCCACAAAAGATCCCTGGGAATTCCCACATAGAGGAAGGGTTACCCCGGAACAAAAAGAAAGAAGACCCGTTATTTCCAGAACCTGGGGGGCTACAGAGCCCATTATGGATGCCTGGACCGACGAAAAAGAATGTCCTTATACCGAAATAAAGCCATTTAATTGGTGGAGAAGCTATCGGGTAGGGGGTAGGTCGCTTTTATGGGGAAGACAAAGCTATCGTTGGTCGGATTTTGATTTTGAGGCCAATGCCAAGGATGGTTGGGCCATTGATTGGCCTATTCGCTATGCCGATTTAGCTCCCTGGTACGACCATGTAGAAAAATTTGCCGGTATATCAGGGTCACTGGAGGGCTTAGCTCAATTACCAGATGGTAAATTTTTACCTCCTATGGACTTAAATATTGTGGAAAAGGATGTGGCGGCAAGAATAAAAGAAAAATATAATGGGCAAAGGCATTTGATTATTGGCCGTGCGGCCCATATTACCCAACCTATACCCGGAAGAACCCCTTGTCAGTTTCGAAACCGATGCTGGGAGGGTTGCCCATTTGGGGGATATTTCAGTACCCAATCTTCTACCTTACCGGCAGCCAGAGCTACTGGAAATTTGACCTTAAGACCCTGGTCCATCGTTACAAAGGTTTTATATGATAAGGATACGAAGAAGGCAAAAGGTGTAGAAGTTATGGATGCTGAAAACAACCAGACCTATGAATTCTATGCTAAAATTCTTTTCGTAAATGCTTCTACCCTAAATTCTGCCTGGATATTAATGAATTCGGCAACGGATATCTGGCCGGATGGTTTAGGTTCTTCCTCCGATGAATTGGGGCATAATATTATGGATCATCATTATAACCTGGGTGCTTCCGGAAAAGTGCATGGTTACGAGGATCAATATTATTTTGGAAGAAGACCTAATGGAACTTATTTGGTGCGCTTCGCAAATCTTTTTGGAGATAAACGAGATTATTTAAGGGGATTTGGGTACCAGGGTGGGGCTTCCCGATCTTCCTGGCAAAGCCAGGTTGCCGAAATGAATGTGGGAGCAGCTTATAAGGATGCCCTAACCAAGCCAGGTGAATGGACCATTGGGATGGGAGGGTTTGGTGAGCTTCTGCCTTACCATGAAAATAGAATTTTCCTGGATAAAACCCGGAAGGATAAATGGGGATTACCCATTCTGGCCATGGATGCAGAGATTAAAGAGAATGAAAGGAAAATGCGGAAGGATATTATAAAAGAGGCGGCAGAAATGCTGGAAGCAGGGGGTGTTTATGATATTCAAACCTGGGATCATGGTCATAATGTGGGGGATGGGATCCACGAAATGGGTACGGCCAGAATGGGCAAGGATCCAAAAACATCCGTTCTGAATGCCCATAACCAAGTTTGGGATGCAAAAAATGTTTTTATTACAGACGGATCGGCCATGACTTCGGCGGCCTGTGTAAATCCTTCCTTAACCTATATGGCCTTAACCGCAAGGGCAGCCGATTTTGCGGTTAACGAATTAAAAAAGGGCAATATATAAGGGGGGCGCTATGCACCAATTCTTTTTTCAGGTTTCCATGGGTAAAGGAGGGATGAGGTATTGGGTTCTCCCTCTTTTCTTATTTCTTTATACCCTTCAGATTTCCGCCCAATCCATGCAGGGTCCAAGATATTCCTGCGATTATGGTGCGGCCATAAACCTGGCTTCCCCTTCAAAGGATCGAATTATTTCCGGATTTCATGCGATTAAAAAGTATTGTATGCCGGGAATGGTGGAAATGATTTATGTAAAAGGTCCGGGACCAAGGAATCAGGAAAGAGTGGATATAACCCTATGTGATACGGACGATGCTATTTTACATCAGGCCGATGTCATTCCTGGTATGGATCAGAAAATAAAGATGTTTAAAATAAATGCCAATGCGGGCTATGCAGTAGGCCGAATGCAGGATGAAGCAGTTCAAAAAGGTCAGATAACATCAACGAATGCTAAAAAATATTCTACCATTAAAAATATCAGAGGGTTTACCGTTGCGGTTTGTGGTGTAGAAGGTATAGCGCCAAAAAACTCTGGAAATTTATTTTTGGTACTAAAGGATCGGTATGTTATTAGCGTGAGTATGCAATGCTATAAAGATTTCGGAGATAATCATGATGCCTTATTTGCCTATTTATCTCCTTTTATAGAGGCCTTTTCTCTGGAGGCATTAAATTAATTGGGGTTGGTAAGCAGGAATAATTCGATTTATCTGAATGGATAGAAATGGCGGAAAAAATGCTTGTTTCTAAATACCCATTCCTGGAAATTCATTGGGACAGAATAAAAATGAAGGGATACTCCTATAAAACAGGAATGAAAAGGTAATAGGATACCACAAAATTTTCCTTTAGGCTTGCTGAATATTATTTCGGTCTATATAATCCTTAAAATCTTTTTTATAACTATCACTTATAGGAATCCAATTTTCTCCAATCTTGACCTCGGTTTTATGTACCACCTCAATTTCAGAAAGCGCGATAATAAAGGAATGGTGAATTCTCATAAATAATTGAGAAGGTAATTGGTCCTCCAAAACTTTTAACCTTTGTAAACTGGTAATCTTCTGGTTCTGGGTATAAATGATAACATAATCCTTTAATCCCTCAATATATTTGATTTCCGATAAGTTTACCTTCACCATTTTGGTACCATCCTTGATAAAAACAAAGCTTGGATAGTTTTTTTCGGGTAAATTTTCTTGTATAGCCGATTCTTTAGGGAATATTTGAGGGGCTTGAATTCTACCTTTGGCTTTATTAACCGATTTAACAAATCGTTCAAAAGTAATTGGCTTAAGTAAATAATCCATAACATCCAATTCATAGCTTTCCAAGGCATATTGAGAATAGGCGGTGGTTAATATTACGCAAGGTTTTCTTTCCAAAGTTTTAAGAAAAGAAATCCCGGTCAATTCGGGCATTTGAATATCCAGAAATAATAGATCGATCGCTTGTTTATCTAAATATTCCATAGCCTGGAGGGGGTTTGGGCAGGCACCCACCAATTCTAAAAAGTCTAGTTTAGCGATGTATTCGGTTAAAAGTCCCCTTGCCAGGGGCTCATCATCGACAATCAGGCATCGTATGGGCATATTTCCTCAATTAAGATATAAAATTAATTCTACTGAATATTCCAATGCCTGATCTTCGGTAATAAGCTCATATTGTTGCGGATAGGTCAATTCCAATCTTCTTTTCACATTTTGTAAACCTATTCCTGATTTCTCCGCCGATAGGGATTTCGATTTATCAGGTTTTGAATTTTTTATTTGAAAAACAATAAGATGATCCTGAATTCCCAGGCTTATATCAATCCAGGCCTCAGGAAAATTATGGCCGGCACCATGTTTAAACGCATTTTCCAAAAAAGTTATCAGGATAAGTGGGGCCACCATTACCTCCCTGTTATTTCCCGAAATATTAAAATGAATGGGAATTTGATTATTTAACCGGAGTTTCTCAAGGCTGATATAGTTTTCCATATATTCAATCTCCTGGCTAAGTCGTACCCGGTCATGATTGGATTCATATATCATATAGCGCATCATTTGCGATAATTTGGATATAACCTCGGTAGTATTTTCCGAATGGGTATAGGCTAAATAATATAAATTATTAAGGGTGTTAAATAAGAAATGAGGATTAATTTGTGCTTTTAAAAAATTAATTTCGGCCGATAACCGTTCATTTTCCAAGGCCTTTTGCCTGGATTCGAGTTCAAAGCGCTCGAAAGCAAAACCCATGGCACTCACAAAAAGCACAATAAAAAGCATATTGGCACTCACCTGAATGAAGAACCGGGTATAGGAAAAATGTTCGGGTAAATGGGTAAACCAACCATTAATCAGGAAAGCACAATAAATATTTAAAAATACAACCAAAATAAAGGCCAGGGGAAATATCAGAAAGTACCAGCCCGGTTTTTTTGAAATCAGGTATCTGGGAACTAAAATGAAATAATTTAAATAGGTTATAAATGAGGTGAAAACGATATGTACGCTTACAATTCGGGACACACGAAGCCAATCCACCCTTTCCGATCCATGTCGGTAATTTCCAACCTCATACAAAAAGAAAGAAATATAAACCAGCCAAAAAGAAAGGTGAAAAAAAACCAGCCTGTATTTTTTAAAAAATAATTTAAACATTATCGTTTTCAATAAAGTTTTAAAATTAAACAAACCTGTTACAAATGAATGGATTAGAACCAATTTATCGACCCTTTTTTCAAATTATTCGACTAAATTCCACCGAAAGATTTTTGGGGAATTGGTCGAATTATTTTAGAGGTTTATCGTTTTTTTGGGGTTAAACACCCAGTTTTATCGTAAAATATAGGATATACTAAAAAAGGTTTAGTAAAAAAGATTTAACATTGCCGCTGCAAAAAACAAATGAACATGAAAATTTCAAAAAGTTTAATTTTCTGTATTTTATCCACAACGATTTTCTTTTTTTCCGTATCCGGCAATAAAATATTCTCGAAAGATAAATTATCCAATTTTACTTCCCTAAAATCTCCTAAAATCCCCATCATTGGGGGGCATATAACGGGTACGATTATAGACTCGGCCACCAAGGCTTCTGTCCCCTTCGCCACCGTTTCAATTTTTCCTTTAAATGGAACCAAGGTTTTGGACGCCGGTGTTACCGATGCCAATGGTAATTTCAGTATCAATAAACCTCAACCAGGGATATATGATCTGGAAGTGTCTTATATTGGGTATAAAACCAAGAGAATTAGAAAGGTAAATGTAGGTTCCAATGATGCAGATGTAAACCTTGGTAAAATTATTTTAAAGTCTTCGGCCATCACCCTAAAAGGGGCCACAGTAATTTCGCAAAGAAGTTTGATCGAACAAAAAGTAGATCGATTGGTATATAATGCCGGAAACGATGCGACCAATAAGGGAGGGGATGCTACCGACGTTTTGCGAAAAGTACCCTTATTATCGGTCGATTTAGATGGAAATGTTTCTTTGAGAGGGTCTCAAAACTTAAAAGTGCTTATCAATGGAAAAACCTCTACCCTGACCGCCAATGGAGTAGCCGATGCTATGAAACAAATCCCATCGGATTTAATTCAATCCGTCGAAGTACTTACTTCTCCACCTGCAAAATATGATGCAGAAGGTTCGGGAGGAGTTATCAATATCATATTAAAGAAAAATAATTCGAGAGGTCTTTTCTTGAATATAGACGCGGCTCCAGGATTACGAGGAACCAACCTGGGATTAAATGGAAACTATCGTGCAGGTAAAATGACCTTTAGTTTAGGGGGTTTTGGTAGAGCTAGCTATAACGTTCACGGAGAATTTAATAATGATCAGAAAATCTTTTCTACCAATACTAATCCAAGCTTTGGTCCCCTTGGGACTGATACAGTACATACTGTTCAGTCTGCCTCTACCAGGAACTCCTTTCTTTTTGGCAGATATAATTTAGGTTGGGATTATGATATTGACACCTTGAATTCCCTGAATGCCTCGGTTCAGTTAGGAAAAAGAAATAATCATGTTTATCAGGATAATTTATTTACAAAAACCTTTCAAGGGTCCAGCCTTAACCCATTTAATTCGAGTTTGCAAAATACCGACGTTACTAATAATTCCACCCAAATTGATGCCAGTGTGAACTATGCCAGGATATTCAAAAAACCAAGAGAAGAATTTGGACTTTCGGGACAATTCAGTCGCTCCAACTTAAATTATAATGCACAAAACGATACCATTAGTTTAAAGGATGGTTCCCGTTTAAATAGCCTGGAAAATACCAACCATAGTATTAATACGGAAATTACCATACAGGCCGATTACCAGTTTCCTATAAATCCTAAAGGTTTGATAGAAATTGGAGCCAAGGATATTATTCGTTCCGCATCCAGTGATTATACCACTTTGGAAGCGCCAACCGGATCCAGTGTATATGCTCCATATAATAATGGTTTTCTGAGCAATAATTTCAGCTATAAACAAAATGTTATTGGCTCTTACCTTTCCTTAAACCAAAGCTTTGCCAAGCATTATACTTTATTATTAGGTGGCCGTTATGAGTATACCACCATTAATGCCTTTTTTACCGGACAACCCGATTTGAATGTTCCAAAGTATGGAATTCTGGTTCCCAGTTTAAATTTTATAGATCGGTTTAAAGACGGTAGCTCATTTAAAATTGGATTTAACCGAAGAATTCAAAGGCCCTCTATCCAGTTTTTAAACCCGAACCGACAAGCCTCAAACCCTTTAAATATTTCCGAAGGAAATCCTTTATTAAAGCCTGAGTTTACCAATAATTATGAATTAGGGTATAGCACCTTCGTAAAAGGAATTTCCATTAATACTTCAGGATTTGTACGGGCTACCACCGGGGCTATCCAGAGTTTTCGTCAGACATTAGGAGCGGACACCTTGTTAACTACCTATTTAAATGCGGGATCCGAAACCGCTTATGGATTTAATGTTTCAATAGGTATAAATTTAGGCTCCCGTCTAAATTTGAATGGAGGTACCGATGTGTATTATGATGTTTTAACGAATAATAATAGTAACCCCCTGTTCAATGCCAGCAACAAAGGGTGGGTAGCCAATTTTAGATTATTTGGGGGATATAATTTTAACAAAGGTTGGGGATTACAATTCTTCACGTTTTACCGAGGGTCCCAGGTTAATTTACAGGGAACCCAAAGCGGATTTTATGTCTATAGCCTGGCCATTAAAAAAGATTTCCTGAACAAAAAAGGAAGCATTGGGGTCGGAGCCGACAATTTCTTTACCGAAGCGGTTCATATTACCAATACTCAAAGCTCCCCTTCGCTTATTCAGAATTCCACCAATACCCTGCACAATACCAATTTCAAAATCACCTTCTCCTATAGAATTGGAAAACAATTGGCCCCTAAGAAGAAAATTACCCCAATTGGCATTAATAACGACGATTTAAAGGATGCTGGCGGAGATAATGGTCAGGGAGGTGGAGGTCAAGGTGGAGGAGGACAAGGCGGAGGAGGACAAGGTGGGGGACAAGGTGGAGCAAGACCACAAGGTTCCTATCCAGGTGCAGGATCCGGTGCTTATGGGGCCTATCCAGGTGCAGGATCCGGTGCAGGATCTGGTGCTTTAACCGGGGGCGCTACCCTGGATTCCGCAACCAGAAAAATGCTAAGAGATAGTATTATGAAGAGAATCCAAACCATGAGTCCGGAGGAAAAAGCGGGTTTCTTTCAAAATTTACAAAAGTTTACTCCTGCCCAGAAGGATAGCTTGTTTAGAAAAATGTTCAAATTCTATCATCCAAATCCAGTTATGAATAAAGGGGGTTATTCCAGACCCGGAAATGACTCCATTTCCCATCCTATGAAGCCGGCCGATTCAGGAAAAGCGCCTGCTCAAAAATCAGGAAGTTTATTAAGAAAAGATATTCATACCTGGATAGGGCAAATTGGGAAAAGGAAACAGGAAGCTGGAAAGCCCTACTTCCTACCTTCCAGTGAATATTATTTTAAGAAGACCTTGGCTTCATAATTTAGCAGGTAACCTTTACCTGGTTGTGGAAAACTAGGTGTTTTAACTGTCTATTTTTGACCTAAATTGGGTGTAAACACGTAGTGGTTTACGCCCTTTTTTTTTGAATTTAGTATAAAATTTTAGGTACAGGAATGATTTTACCAAGAAAGTTAATACAATGGCTCCAATTGGAATGGGAATTTATTTACAATGGTTACACTAAACTTTTTCCGAAAAGAAATACGCTTTCGGTTAATCTTTTTGTAGATATTTCGGCTTATTCCTATCCTGATAAGCTTTCATTTCGGGTAAAAAACAGGATTTTGGCCTTATTCTCCTGGGTATTAAGCTGCTTTCTGGGTTATTTATTAAATGATGTATTGGTTTTTCAGGAGGAAGAAATTCAAACCATTCTTCTCATACAAAAGGCAATGGCATTTGGATTCTTAATCTCAGGTTTATTGGCCTTTTGTTTTATAACCCTTTTATTTCCTGTTAAATCAGGCTGGCCAATTTTAAATACTCTTGAATCCCGTTTATACCATTCCGGTATTATATCCCTGGTAGCAGGTGGTTTATTTATTATTCTTTGTTTATTGAAATTTATCAGCCTGATATATTTACCCCAAGCCTACCAGTTTTATGTCCGGATTGGACCGGTTACCCTGTATTTAGTTCAGGGGATGTTTTTTGTGGGCATTTCACTATGTATGGGCATAATTCTGGACCTGGTTTTGAAAATGGGTATTTTATTGGATGACCAAACCCCCAGCAAGAACTTCTAAGGCTTTTTTCAAAGGTTTCATCTCTTTTCTAAAATTGTTTTAGATTCGCAGGAGCAATTTTTTTCACCTTAAATCCAGAAATTTTGTTAAAAAGAAGCCAAATTCTGATTTTTTCTAAGGTGTATTCAAAGGTTTTTTCAGGCTTTCCCGTTTCTTATTCCAGCCCGATTCTCACTTCTTTTCAATATTTTCCTTTGGAAAAAATTGAAAGCTTATCCCGCCATTCCTTAAATACTAGCATAAAAGAAATTTTATGATAAAAACTTTATCCCTGATAACCTTTCTTTGTTTCAATACCCTATTCTCCTTTGGACAGGAAACCATTAAACTAGATACCACGAAATCCAGTAACTGGACCAATCATTTCCAACTTACCGCCATTAAACAATACCATGGTAAATACCATTTTCCCTATGCCGGACCTTCCAGTTTGGATAGTAATCGGGAGAGCCCTGTTTCTATGACCACCACCCTTTTCCTGGGGCGTCGACTTTGGAAGAATTCTGCATTATTCTTAAACCCTGAAATGGTTGGAGGTAATGGGTTCTCGGGCTCCAAAGGGGCAGCAGGTTTCCCTAATGGAGAAATATATAGAGTTGGAAATCCCACCCCAACTCCTTTTATTGCAAGGGTATATTTTCAGCAAACCTTTGCTTTAAAGGGTTCCGGATACCAATACCAGGCCGACGACCAAAACCAAATTCAAGGTTTAATTCCTACCTCAAGGATCGTATTCAGTATTGGAAAGTTTTGTTTAGCCGATTTCTTTGATGATAATTCCTATGACCATGATGCCCGGTCTCAATTTTTGAATTGGTCTTTAATGGCCAATGGAGCCTGGGATTTTTCTGCCGATACCAAGGGGTATACAGGAGGGGCCGTTTTGGAATGGATTAAACCCAAGTATGCAGTTCGATTTGCCCTAACACAAATGTCGAAAACGGCAAATGCTGAAGATCTGGATTATAATTTATTGAAATCGAATGCTCTGGCCTTAGAATTTAGTACAAATTATAAAGTCTTGGGTAGTCCGGGAACGATTCGTATAACAGGATTTAGAAATTCAAGCCGGGCGCCAAGGTACGATATTGCCACCCAGGCCTTGTTAAAGCGAGATAGTTCCTATTTGTTTATTATTTCAAGTCAACGAACAGGAACCGTTACTGGTGGACTTAAATATGGCCTGGGACTGAATATCGAGCAAAAGATATCCAATACTATTGGGGCCTTTATGCGAATGGGTTGGAATGATGGTAAAACCGCTTCCTGGGAGTTTACCGATATTGACAATAATATTCAGTTAGGTCTAAACTTGGCTGGGAATATTTGGGGAAGAAAGGAGGATGCATTTGGAATTGCACAGGCCAATAATGGTATAAGTAAGGATCATCAAAACTACCTTGCGGCAGGGGGATACTCTTATATTATTGGTGATGGACATTTAAATTATGGTAGGGAGCAGATTTTTGAAACGTATTATAGGGCTAAATTAAATCCCTTTATATTTCTTTCAGCCGATTATCAGTTAATTTGGAATCCGGGCTATAACCAGGATAGAAAAGGTCCCATCAGTATACCTGCAGCCAGAATTCATATTGAATTTTAACTTTAAATACCCCCTCCTATGATCAGTCCCGAAATTTTGGAAAAGGTTAAAAAACTATATGCCCAAGGAAATTCTGAAGAACTTGGGAAATATGTAAATACCTTGATGCCCAGTGAAATTATCGATTTGGTTTCCCGATTTCCGGAAGCCGATTTTGAGATATTGGATGCCTTGAACCTAACCCTGGCAGTACGAACCTTTAAGTTCCTTCCCCTGTATTTGCAAAAGGAATTTATTTCAAAGATACGCCCGGATAAAGTGGCCGATGTTTTGAATAAAATTCGTCCGGACGATAGAACCTGGTTATTAAAAGAATTACCCGGGGCCACTGTTCAGAACTTATTAAAAGAATTAAACCCTGAGGAATGTAAAACCACTGTAAGCTTATTGGGATATCCAAAAGATAGTGTCGGTAGGTTGATGAATACCGAGTACCTTACTGTGGAGCCTGAAAAAACGGTGGAGGAAGCCTTAAATTATATTCGGAGAGAAGGACATAATTCCGAAACTATTAGTTATTTGTTTGTTATTGATTCCAAAGGAGTATTGGTGGACGATATTAATTTGAGAGACTTTTTGTTTGCCGACCCGAATTTGCGAGTACTAGATTTAATGGATAATCATTTTGTAACGCTCAAGGTGAACGATAACCAGGACCGGGCTATTAATATTTTCAGAAAATTTAACCGTACCGCTTTACCCGTTACCGATTTGGATGGTATTCTTTTAGGAATTATCACCATCGATGATATTTTACGTTTATCTAACCAGGAAGCTACGGATGATATTCAGCGCATAGGGGGTACAGAGGCTTTGGATGAACCCTATATGGAAATTTCCTTTTTCAGATTAATCAAGAAAAGGGTTAGCTGGTTAATCATATTATTCCTGGGAGAAATGTTAACCGCTACAGCCATGGGCTTCTTCTCGGATACCATTTCCAAATTTGTGATCCTTGCCTTATTTATCCCATTAATTATTTCCAGTGGAGGTAATTCGGGCTCCCAGGCCTCTACCCTGATTATTCGGGCCATGGCCTTAGGGGAAATTGGATTTAAAGATTGGTGGCGAGTCATGCGCCGGGAAATTCTGGCCGGTTTGCTTTTAGGAACAGTATTAGGAATCGTAGGTTTTCTGAGAATTTCCCTTTGGACCCTGTTTACCCCTATGTATGGTCCAGATTGGATTTTATATGCCATCACCATTTTCTTTTCCCTTATTGGTGTGGTGATGTGGGGTACTCTATCGGGTTCTATGTTACCCCTGATCTTGAAAAAATTAGGAGCTGACCCAGCTGCTTCTTCCGCCCCTTTTGTAGCTACCCTGGTTGATGTAACCGGATTAGTAATTTACTTTACCATAGCCTTATTAATTTTACATGGTACTTTATTAAAATAAAAAATGGATCAAAATGACCCTATAAAAAAGGAACCTACTCATACCGGTCATAATCATGGTCATTCCCATATAGGCCATTCGCATGCAGGCCATTCGCATGCAGGCCATTCGCATGATCATTCTCTTCCCGATAACTTAAACCGGTCTTTTCTATTAGGGATTATTTTAAATGTCATTATGGTTTTGGTGGGGGCAGGGGTAGGAATTTGGTCCCATTCCCTGGCTTTGCTTTCTGATGCCGGGCATAATTTATCTGATGTAGCCAGTTTATTATTAGCCCTATGGGGATTACGATTATCCAAGGTAAAATCAAATCAAACCTATACATATGGGTATAAGAAAGTGACCATTTTAACTTCGCTCGCCAATGCCCTAATATTAATAGGCGTAACGGCCTGGATATTGGTGGAAGCCTTAATCCGGTTGAAATCAGGAAGTGTCGAGGTTCCTGGATTAATGGTTTCATCGGTAGCCTTTTTAGGGATTATAATAAATTCCTTATCGGCCTTTTTATTTATTAAACAAAAGGATAATGACCTGAACGTTAAAGGGGCCTATATGCATATGGCAGCCGATGCCCTGGTTTCTTTCGGGGTGGTATTGGCGGGCATTCTTATTTACTTTACCCATTGGTACTGGCTGGATCCTATTATCAGTATCATTATATCCGGTTTAGTCCTTTGGGGAACCTGGGGTTTATTAGCGCAAAGTTTCCGATTAAGCCTGGATGCGGTACCAGATTCCCTGGATACCAAATCCATACAACAGGAATTAGGAAAAATTTCAGGTATCCGGGATACCCATCATATTCATGCATGGGCATTAAGTACCAATGAATTTGCCTTTACCGCCCATTTGGTTTTGGATCCCGATATGAACTTGGTGCAGGCCGATAAAATAAAAGCAGAGGCTCGGCATATTTTGGAACATTTCAATATTAAGCATGCCACCCTGGAAATTGAAAGTTCCGAGGAAGATTGTAAACATGACGATTGTTAGTTTTTAAATACAAGTTAAAAATTTTCTTCCCTCGGGCAATCCAATCATTTTGAAAATTGGGATCTATATGGACAAACTTTGACCAGGGAGGCTTTTGACTGGTATTTTTTGGGAATGACCGACCTATAGAACACCGTATGTTTTAGAAAAATTGAGGAACCAAATGTTCGAAAACCCGTATATTTACTTTTTTAAGCCTCTTTAGCTCAGTTGGTAGAGCAACTGATTCGTAATCAGTAGGTCGGCGGTTCAAGTCCGCTGAGAGGCTCCAATGCCGGTCAGGGATACCAGTTGGGCGGTGTTAAGCCTGATTAAGATATTCTACCGATTTAAAAAATTGAAATAAGGGTAGGCTCCCAACCTTTTCCTTAACCTCCAAAAAATCAATATTTCTAAAGACCAATACAGCAAGTCCTCTATCTTTTGGTAAGAATAGATATTCCAAAATCCCCTCCTTTTTCCATTCTGCAATGATTTTCTGTTCATGCTCCAGAATTTCGATGAAATTTTCGGGGATGTTTCCAGGATCCATGGTTAATACGACGGCGAGGGATTCCATAAGAAGTTTCTTTTTAGTAATTTAGGTTTATTCTTCCGAACAGAAAGTAAGAAATCCAAAATTAGATAGCAAGGATGGATTTCTTTTCAGAGTTTAAAAATTAATTTACTTATTAATTTAAATTTCAAATAAGCTTCAGGAAATGAATTTTCCTAATAAATCAGAACTTTTTACATGCTCTCAAAGGATTCTACGGTAAGCGCTGATTTTGAAAAGAAATTCATACGAAAGCCCGGCATTATGTCCAGGAAAATTGTAGAATTCCCCTGGGAGCATACGCCTTTGGGGGATATTTCCAATTGGCCTATCTACCTTACGTTATATATTGCCCAAATATTGAACCAGGATATTCCCCAATTAATTTTTTGGGGTCCTGATTTAATACCCATTCATAATGATGCCTATTTACCATACCTCCCCGAAGAGTTTCAAGATAAAACCGCTCTGGGAATATATCCCAATAATAATTGGTCTGAGGATTGGGCAATTAAAAAGGAAATTATCGATAAGGTCTTTACAACGGGTATTCCCTTTTTTCAAAAGGATATACAAGTGCTGGAATATCGAAAAAATAAACCCCCAGGTTTTACCTATTGGGATTTGGGCATTGGTCCCCTAATGAATGATCAAGGCGGAATATCGGGGGTTTTGATCCATATTATTGAAACCACCGAGAAAATCCGTTTTTTAAATGAAATGGAAGTTCAGGAGCGTAAAATTAATTTAATCTTGAACTCTTCCGAAATAGGTTTTTTTGAGGTTAATGAAAAAACAAGAAATTTTTTTTTATCAGACATCAGTAAAGAAATCTTTGGTTTTACCACTCCCCCTCCAATTTCACAATTTGAAAATCTAATCCATCCAACCGATAGAGCCATTCGAAATCAAGCTATACAAGATGCACTGGTTTCAGGATTTTTTGAATACACGGTACGCTTAATTAATAGGGAGCCTTATCCCTGGATATTTATTAAAGGACAACGGTATTTTGATCATGACCAAAATACGAATCGGGTTTTTGGTATTGTTCAAGATGTAACGAAAAAAAAACTCAAAGAACTGGAATTGGTACAATCCCATAAAAAACTAAAAATAGCCTTAGAGAAACAGGAGATTCTTCAGGAACAAAAGGATGAATTTTTGCAAATAGCATCCCATGAATTGCGGTCTCCCTTAACCTCCATAAAAGGTTATGGACAATTAGTAGAAGAAGTTTTGGTCGAGAAAGGCTTTACGGAGGAAGTAGAAATGCTGGATAAGCTAAATAGTCGAGTAGAGCATCTGCATTCCCTGGTAAATACCTTATTTGATGTTTCGAAAATTAATGCCGGAAAATTAGAATTAAATCCAGTTGATTTTGATTTAACTGATTTAGTTCAATCCATCCTATTGGATACAAGGATTTCCGCTATCCCAAACCCCATTTTCCAAAACTTTCTACCTAAGGCTAGAGTTCGTGCCGATAAGGATCGAATTACTCAGGTTGTCCATAATATTTTAAATAATGCACAAAAATATTCCCAACCGGACCAGGAAATCAAGGTATCTACTATCCGAGTAGGAAATATGGTTCAGATGGAAGTTGAAGACCAGGGACTTGGAATACCTAAAGAGGACTTGGAAAAAATATTCGGACAATTTTATCGGTCCAGGAACAATCCCCTATTGATTGGAGGATTGGGCTTGGGTCTGCATTTATCTTATCAAATTATCAAAGCCCATGGGGGAGAAATTTGGGCAAATAGTCTATTGGGAAACGGTTCCCGGTTTTATTTTACCCTACCCCTAATAATTAATTAAATGATTGAAAAAATAAAAGGATAATTTTAATTTAAGGGCCTTAGGTCGATATAAGCCGTTTGGAGGTATAGTATAAAATGGAGGCCCTGCAAATTCTTTCCAGGCTAGGAATATCAATGTCGGAAAGTCTTTTTATATATATGCAGGCTTTTCCCATTTTGAATTTACCCAATGTATCCAATAGGGGCTTATTTTCTTCGATGGCCACATAAACATAAAGAGAGAATTCAGCTTTTCTTGGAGAGAAGCCCAATAAGGGAGCATCTCCTTCATGCCCGCTGGCATATTTATAATGGTAGGATCCAAATCCAATAATTGAGCTTCCCCAGATTTTCGGTTCGAAACCGGACCAGTCTTGTAAAAGGTCAATTAACAGAAAACTATCCTTTTTCTTTTGCTCGTCGTTCACCACAAAAGAATGTATAAAATCCTCCACCTTTACCCCGGTTTCGGTAGTCTTATTTTTGGCCATAAAGGCAAATGTTAATTTCCCTTAATGATCCTTCGGTTCCCATAATTCTATTTTGTTCCCTTCAATATCAAGGATATGAACGAATTTTCCGTAGTCGTATGATTCAATATTGTCCAGAACGGTTACTCCATTATTTTTTAATTCCGTCACTAAAGCTTCCAAATTATCAACCTGGTAATTGATCATGAAGTCCTTGGTGGAGGGTTCAAAGTATTTCGTGTTTTCCTTGAAAGGGCTCCAGGTGGTTTGCTCTTTTTTATGTGGGGCATCCGCTTGCATCCATTCAAAGGTGGCACCGTAATCGTTGGTATTTAAACCAAGGTTCTTATTATACCATTCTTTAATTTTTGCCGGGTCCTGACATTTGAAGAAAATGCCACCAATACCTGTCACCTTTTTCATTTTAGCTTTTGTTTTATCGGTTATAATTGTTTTGAAAGCGAATCCACAAAAAAACGAGGCACCAATGATAGAAAGTAGTAATATTGACTTTTTCATTATACCTGATTCTTAGTTTTTCTTCTGGATTACTTAAAGGTAAGGGTTCTTAAATAATTATGGAAATCACCTATCCAAATTCGAATGAAAATCATATATGCACCACAATATCAGAGAATTGTTTAATTAATTATGAATTTAAATGCTTTTAACAGGCTATACGCTTTTACTTATTTTCGTTTGAATGAATTCAATTGAAATAGTTTCCTATAGGCCAGAATGGAAGAAGGCCTTCAAAGATTTGAATGTGGAATGGATTTCCAGGTACTTTGTCATGGAACCTCCGGACTACAAGGCATTGGATTATCCCGAAGAGTATATTTTGGATAAAGGGGGAAATATTTTTGTAGCTCTTTCCCAAGACCATCCTGTTGGCGTATGTGCCATGGTAAAAATGAACGATCCGGTATACCAATATGAACTGGCAAAAATGGCAGTAAGCCCTTTATTTCAGGGGAAAAAAATTGGCTTTTCCTTGGGTAATGCCTGTCTGGACTGGGCCAGAGATCAGGGTGCCATAAAAGTATACCTGGAAAGTAACCGGATACTGGAACCCGCTATCCAATTATACAAGAAACTAGGCTTTATTGAGGTGTATAAAAGAAAAAGTCCTTATGCTCGTGCCGATATCCTGATGGAATGCACTTTATAAATTGGGATTTATTTTTATAGGGCATAGTATTTTTTTACCTAAGCTTCTGTTATCAAACCATTTACTTTGCAACTAATATTCCTTCGTCAATTAAATTCTGGAAAGAATCTTCCATAGTCTCTTTTAAAGACCTGAAGGTAATGCCTAATTCTCTTTTAATTTTAGAATTATCCGCATTAAATGGAATATCTACATTGTTTTGTATCATTTTTCTTGAAAATAATTTATTAACCAAGGGGCCCACAATCCATAATAGCCATTTAGGTAATGCCCTTTTCGGTAAGGGAAATTTATCGCCATATTTAGGGATTAGTATAAGGCTTAATTCTAATAAATTAGTATTGTAGGCAGAGGTAATATATCTCCCATTTGCCTCGGGTTTATAAGCGGCTAAATAATGAGCTTCTGCTACATCCCTCACATCAATCACACCCAAACCAAGCTCTGGCGCCCCCATTTTTAATTCTCCGTTTCCCAACAATTTTAAAATAGCCGTGCTTTCAGAGGTTGAAATACTTGGATTTAGACTTGGCCCAAGAACTAAACTCATATTAATGGTTACCAAATCCCATCGATTTTGATTTTTATTAATTTCCCAGGCTTTTTTTTCAGCTAATGTTTTGGAATACGCATAGGGTTGATAATCCAATGAAGCCGTGGTATTCCATATAGATTCATTTAAAACTCCTCCCGGATCCTTCACGATATCCATAGCATCGGTATACATAGCGGCACAGCTACTGGTAACCACTACCCGTTTTACGGACTCTACCTCATTAACGGAATTCAAAACATTTTCCGTACCCTTTACAGCCGGATCTATTAAATCTTTTTGAGGATTCTTAACGTTTATGGTAAAGGGAGATGCCGTATGAAAAACCAATTCACAGCCCTCCATAGCCTCCCTATAAGTTCCTGGACTTAATAAGTCAGCTTTAAAAAATTTAATTACTCCCTGACATTCTACTGCAGCTTTTCTTAAATGCGCCAATTGTATTTTATTGTCTGGGTTTCTTACCGCCGCATGAACCGTAATACCTTCCATCAGGAGTTTCTTTACCAACCAACTTGCCACATATCCATTTGCACCTGTTATCATTACAGGCAATGATTTATCTATTTGTACCATTCTGTTTAGTTATATGGGAAACTCTAGGAAAATAAAAGATTTAAACCAATGCAAAACCGTCATTAAGTTAAACTTTTATTTACCCTAATCTAATAGGGGTAATTCTAAAGTATTAAGAAATAGTAAAATTCTTGGACCATGGAAAATAAATTATTGGAAAGAGCATTTCTGGAAATAGGCACTCTTCCGGTTCAGGTTTTGGACGAATTGTGAATTAGTTTTTTACCGGAATAGGGAATTTTTTTGTCAATTTAAGGCAGAATTTTCAAAGTCCTAAAAAACCTATTCCCAAACCCTTTATGAAAAATATACGAATTGTACTTGTTCTTTTAATTCTTTCCTTCTTTATCAATTCTTATGCACAAACCAAAGGCCAATATACCTTCGACAAAAAAATAGAGGTGCCAGGGGATGGGGGTTATGATTATATGTCCATTGATGCGGTTAACAATAGATTATATGTCTCTCATGGAACTCAGGTAAATATCATTGACCTGACTACTCAGAAAGTAATTGGGGCCGTCAAGGATATGAAAGGGGTGCATGGTATCGCCATTGATAATGAATTGAATCGTGGATTTATTTCGGATGGAAGGGCTAATGCCGTGGTCGCCTTCGACCTGAAAACCTTTGAAAAAATTGCTACCATTCCTATTACCGGACAAGGTCCTGATGCTATATTATATGACCCTTTTTCTAAAACCGTATATTCTTTTAACGGGCATAGCAATAATGCCTCTATTGTCGATGCGCAAACCCTGAAAGAAATTGATTCGGTTAAATTAGGTGGTGGCCCAGAGTTTGCTGTTTCGGATACGGTTGGAAAAATTTATAATAATATCGAAGATTTAAGTAAAATGAAGGTTATTGATGCCAGTACCCATCAGGTGGTAGATTCCTTCCCTTTATCGCCCTGTATAACCCCAACCGGTTTGGGAGTAGACTTAAAATATGGTCGTTTATTTACCGGTTGCAGAAAAAACAAGGGTATGACGGTATTGGACCTTCGTACCGGTAAAGTTCTCAATACCGTGCCTATTGGAGGAGGCGTAGATGCCGTAGTCTATGATCCTAGTACCCAATATATATTTTGTTCCTGCGGGGATGGTACCACCACCATTATTAAACAAGGTGCTTCCGATTCCTATACCGTGATTCAAACCCTAAAAACCGAACCAAGAGCGAAAACTATGGCTCTGGACTTAAAGACCCATAAAATTTATCTTAGTGCTCCAAGCTTTGATACCGCTACTCAAAAGCCATTGCCCAATAGTTTTCACGTGCTGGTCTATAAATTGAATTAATCAGGCTATTGGTTTTCCTCTATTTGACATTAGCAGACAAACCAGTTGAAATTTTTTCTTTAGGTAAATGGCATCCAAAATTGAAAAGTTTATCAATTTTTACCTAGAAAATTGATAAACAAGTTATTAATCTTTGTAAATTTATAGAGACTACAGCAATAATGCCTAATTTCAAATAGTTCTTATGTAAATTTACATAGATTAATAGCTCTTATATGGAAACCACGGATTCGATTACCCAAATCCACGAGCTGATCGAGGAAAATATTCCTGATTGTTCGGAAGCCATAAAAGTTATTGAGGAGGAGTTTCGTAAATGTCCGCATCCTCCCAGTTTCATTTATAAGCTAAGTCAGAGTATTTTGAAAGTCAAATCTATTCTTACCGAGAGAAAAATGTCTCATCCTGGTAATTATTTGATGGAACTTTTGGGAAAATAAATAGTTTCCCAATTTTTTTGTAACTGGGAAATCTCATTTCGGTATTATATCGAAATGAATAAAAAATGAGAATCTCCCTCATTAGGTTCCTTTTGTGCAAATTCCAAAGGTATTATTGGTTAATTGATTTTTGGGAGTTATATTAAACCCATGATATTTTCTGTTAAAAAGATCGTTTCGAATTCGAAAGGTTTTCCGTTTTTAGTTTTTTTCTTCCTTTTCTCCATATATTCTTTTCAAAATGCTTTTGGACAAAACCTGGATTCCCTAATGGGAATTCAAGCCAAAGCTGATCCGCATGAGAAATTATACTTCCATTTTGATAAGTCCTATTATAGTCCGGGCGAGCTTATTTATTATAAGGCCTATGTTTTTAGGGGGATGTTTTTAAATACCAGCAGTAAAAATCTCTATATAGAATTAATTGGCGAAAATGGTAAGGTATTAAGGAAGATGAATGCCCCAATATTACATGCACAGGCTGTTGGCAATATTCCACTTGGCTTTGACTATATGGGTGAATATCTTCTGGTAAGGGCCTATACCATAAGCATGTTAAATGGTGATACCAGCTTCCTTTATACCAAAACCTTGCCCATTATTCTTCCAACGGATAATAAAAAATTAGGCAAGGAAAATAGCCCCCTGGTTCCCGAAACTAAAACGATCACCAAAACCTCCCAGGATCCCGGATCGGAAACCATCATGCGATTTTATCCTGAAGGGGGTGATTTGGTGGAGAATTTATTATCCATAGTCGCCTTTAAAATAACGGATAAAAACGGAACTCCCTTCAAGACAAATGGTCAAATTATAAATGAAAAGGGAGAATCGATTACCAATTTTGCCGTGGAGCATGATGGTATGGGAGCCTTTACCCTTACCCCAGCCCCAAATGAACGATATTTTGCTGTTTGGACCGATTCTAAAGGGCAAACCCAAAAAACCAAATTACCTTTTGCCAGATCTAAAAGTGCCCTATTAAGGGTATTATCGGTTCCGAATGGAAAAAGGTTCACCTTAATCCGTTCCGATGATGCCCCCGACACCTACAAAACGCTTTATGTAGTAGGGTATATGAACCAGAGACTGGTATACCAGGCTAAGGCCAATCTTAGTCAGGAATCAGGAACCGTAGGGGTTATCCCGACCCAGAATTTACCCACCGGGATTCTTCAAATTACCATCCTGGATGCTCAACTGCGGCCCATTGCAGAAAGAATTAGTTTTGTCAATAATGAGGACTATTCCTTTCCTGCTGAAATTCAATTCCTGAAACCCAATAAAAATAAAAGGGGTTTTAATGAAGTGGTCATACAGGTTCCTGGAAATCCTGCGGCCGATTTTTCCGTTTCCGTAACAGATGCGGATCTGAATCTAACCTCTCCCTACGAGGATAATCTAATTTCCCATGTTTTTCTTACCGGTGATTTAAGAGGTAAGGTTATCAATCCCAATTTTTACTTCAAAAATAAATCAGATAGCATTACCCGATATCTTGATTATGTCATGCTGACCCATGGCTGGAGAAGGTATAATTGGGAATTGTTATTTAGAGGAAGGGCATTGGAGGGCTCTGAGAAAGAATCCAATTATTTAACCCTGAATGGGAAAATTACCGGACTGCAAAATCCTAAATCCTATGAAGGGATAAAATTGAATTTTATTTTAAAGACCCGAGATTCCTCGAATGATTTTTTATCGGCCCCATTAAATAATAAAGGGGAATTATCCCTGGATGGTCTTATTTTTTATGGTTTTGGAAAGCTCTCCTTCCAGCCCCATTTAGCCAGGTTAAGTTTTGATCCATCCCAATTATACATTAATAATGGCCTTTATATCAGTCCTAACCAGGCTTTAATTAATCCGGAAGCACGTTACTTTACCCGGATTACGGACCCGGTGGTTTACCAGAAGTATAGTCAAAATGCAAGCCAACAACAAGCAGTCAACTATTCCCGCTCCAATTCTACCGTTAACTTAAAGGAAGTAGTAGTTAAGGAAAAGGCGGTTTCCAATGCCGAAAAGCTCGATAAAAAATATGCAACGGGGATTTTTTCCAGTTCCGACGCCCGTTCCTTCGATGTGTCAAACGATCCTTTTGCCCAGGGTGCTTTGAATGTGTTTCAGTATTTACAAAGCAGAGTCCCTGGTTTAACCATTAGCAATACTGGAGGTACTTCTACGCCTACCCTTTCTTGGAGAGGGGCCACCCCAACCCTTTATTTGGATGGTTCTAAAACGGATGCAGATTTATTAACCAGTATTAATATGAATAATATTGCCTACGTAAAAGTCTTTGATCCGGGATCATCTGGCATTTTATCCACCTCGGGTGGAGGGGCCATAGCCATATTTACCAAGAGGGGGGGAGACGATAAGGAATTGTATCCCGGTATGGTGAGCTTAAATTTATCAGGCTATAGCCCTTACAAGGAGTTTTCAGGACCTGATTATGCCACAGGTTTAAACGATAATTTACCGGATTTTCGGTCCACTTTGTATTGGAATCCAAACCTGATTATTCTAACCGGAAAACATTCCACCCATTTTTCCTTCTATAATAGTGATGTCACCCGACATTTTAGAATTATTGCCGAAGGGGTGAATGCAGAAAATAAGCTGGTTCATATCGAAAAAGTATATTAAAATAGTATTTATGAAAAAAGGGACCATATTACTCGGAATCCTCCTTAGTATTTGGGTGCAATTTGCCTTTGCCCAAAATGGGAAATTTATATCCACCAAGGGAAAGGAAATTCTGGGCCTGGATAATAAACCTTTTTTAATAAAAGGGACGAATTTGGGTAATTGGTTGGTGCCAGAAGGCTATATGTTTAAATTCAGAACTGCCAGCTCACCCAGATTAATCCAGGAAGTTTTTCTGGAATTATTGGGACCCGACCAGGCAGGTCAGTACTGGAAAAAGTATCAGGATACTTATATTACGGAAAAGGATATTCATTTTATAAAATCGATCGGGATGAATTCTATCCGGATTCCTTTTAATTATCGATTATTTACGGAGGAAGACTACCAGGGTCAAAATAATGGGAAGAGGGGTTTCGAATTATTGGATAGAGTAATAAGCTGGTGTAAAAAGGAGGGTTTATTTGTCATTTTGGATATGCATTGTGCTCCTGGTGGACAAACCGGCGATAATATTGATGATGGAAACGGTTATCCGTACTTATTCAAATCACAAACCCTTATGGAAAAAACCATTTCCATCTGGAAGCGAATAGCCAATCATTACCAGAATGAGACCTATGTGTTGGGCTATGATTTATTGAATGAACCCATTGCCCATTACTTTAATAAGGAAGAGTTTAATCCATTGTTGGAACCTCTTTATAGGCAGATTACAAAAGCCATTCGAACTGTCGACAAGAACCATATACTTTTCCTGGGCGGAGCACAATGGGATAGTAATTTTGATATTTTTGGAAAGCCCTTCGATTCGAAACTGGTTTATACTTTCCATAAATACTGGACCCCAACCACCACCGTGGAGAATATACAGCCCTATATAGATTTTAGAAATAAGTTTAATGTCCCTATTTATTGTGGGGAAACAGGAGAAAATAAGGATATATGGGTGGAAGGGTTTCGAAAGACCCTCGAGGACAATAATATTGGCTGGCATTATTGGCCCTATAAGAAAATGGCCGATACTGCAGGAATTGTACGTTTTCAAATGCCGGAAGGCTATGATAAGCTCATCGAGTATGCGGAAAAGCCCCGAATTGACTTTGAATCCATTCGAAAATCTTCTCCTGAGATTAGGGCAAATGCCGTTAATGTATTAAACCAATTTCTGGAAAATAGCCGGTTTGAAAATATCACTCCAAATAAAGGTTATATAGAAGCATTGGGTTTGAAAATTCCCTAATAAAGTATCCTTTTCCTTTTTTCTAAGCTTTTTACCAGGTTTCCAAAAGAATTTTACCATTCCTTTTTAAGGGTTTATATGTCCTTGTTTGCATAAAAATTAACCCGTATTTACCCGCCAAAACTTTCACGCAATTTTAACGGATGGAATTTGAATTTCACCGAGAATAGGCTTGAAATGGTCGGTGATGAAAGTCCAGGCCGGGGAAACCGTGGTACATTTGATCATCAAAAGAAAACAACATGAAAACGTTAATCACTTCCTTCTTCCTTTTTATCGGAATCATGAGCCTAAGCTCTTTGACTAAGGCACAGGATTATAACGATTTAGGCCGTTCCAAGACCGAAGAGTTTGCTATTTTGAAATTTAACGGGTACAAAGTTTCCAAAGTGCATTCGAACGATGAGAATGTAGAAACTTATGTAGCAAAAAGAGCTACCCAAAGCCAATATGATAATATCATCACCATCGATAAAGCTACGCAAACGGTAATCGGTGTGATCTGGAACTTTGATTCCAAGAATATGGAAATGATCAAATCCT
>Ga0075019_10000248_pt1 | contig 30711 bp, 30 predicted proteins | sample ColStrG_CSR_2013_FD_71473 | JGI IMG/M metagenome (GOLD analysis project Ga0075019, IMG submission 71473) | Freshwater sediment microbial communities in response to fracking from Pennsylvania, USA - Cold Stream Run_MetaG_CSR_2013 | ecosystem: Environmental > Aquatic > Freshwater > Creek >...
AAAAAACACCCGCTTTCCACGACGTTTCGGGGCGCCAGCGGCAGAATCGCACCAATATGCATTTTCCCTTGTGTGTCTCGTGCCTCGGAGCGTTCGCCTGCCCACAGATTCTGCTACAGATCCAGTTGCGCTATGGTCTGCCTTTTGGGCGCCCCGGGCACTAGTTAGCAGTTCAGTTCTTGCATCACACGAGCTGTGATGGCTGGAACCCTCGCTGCCAACCGATCCGACACCCCATCACCGGCCCGGGCCGATACAATCCCGATACCGACCAACGTGAAGCGTGCGGCCACACTCCGTTGCATTAGGTGCAGCGACTGCACAACCGACAGGTGATGCGCATGTTCCTGCCGATCATCGAGTTGTTCGAAGCGATCCTTCCAGACGGTGATGGCGCCTGGGCTTCCCTCCATCGCGTCCACGATGATCACGCGGCTACGCCCCTCCATCTGCGCCGCCCAAGCCAGCAGGTCGGTCCCGCCGCAAAGCACCTCCACGCCGTCCGGCAGCCCGGAGCCGGCTGCCAATCGTTCGGCCACCACGCAACCGATTCCGTCATCGCCCATAAGCGGATTGCCGAGCCCGATGATCAGAATCGGCGCTTTCTTCACCGCCGCACCAGGTGCACCGAGCACGAGATACAGGGATCGTATGCCCGCGCGACCATTTGGAGGCGCTGGGAGATCGTTGCCTCACCCCGGTCTGCGCACTGTTCCACGGCCGCTCGAAAGTGTACTTCCATCGACGCGGCATTCATGGCCGTCGGGGTAATGACGTCCGCCGAGACAACCCGGCCCTCGTGATCGAAGGCATAGCTATGCACCAGCAGGCCGCGGGGAGCCTCGGTGATGGCCGTTCCCGTCCCCGCGTGGGGCTGGGATGGCACGGGACGCTCGTCTTTGATGCCGTCGCGCAGCAATTGCTCGATCATCTCAAGCGCCCGGCTGACATCGCTCTGCAACTCCAGCGCCTGAGCCTTATTGTTGTCCATGGGATTGCCGGCGGGCAGCACAAGGTTCAACCGCTTCATGGCGGCTGCCAGCCGGCCCGTGAGGCGCCACGGGTTCACAGTCAGGCGGGCCAACGCCCCCACCATGAACGGGCGGCCTCGGAACGTGCTGTGCTTGGCATGCGAATGGCGCACCGCGGTTTCGCCGGAGAATAAGCGGTAGTCCGCGGCCGGCACACTTGCCTGGTTGCCATTGGCGACCAACATCACCTCGTCGCCGGCGTAATAGCTATCTGCGTGCGGCGAACGCAGCGCGGCGTACAACGTCTCGCAGTGGCAGAAGTCGGCGGCAGGCAGCGAGGCAATGAGGTCGATCATGGTTTCCGCATCGGCCACGGCTTCGATCAGGCTGGCACGCAGCTCGATCAACTGTTCGGCCGACGGAACCCGCCCGAATCCGCCCGGCACCGCATTGACCGGATGGACCGCGCGCCCCCCGACGGTTTCCAGGATCCGGTTCCCCATCTTTTTGAGCCGAAGCCCCAGCGTCACCGCATCCGGTTTGTCCGCCGCCAGGGCAGTGGCGCTGGGATAGCCCAGGTAGTCCGGCAGTGCCAGCAGAATCAGATGCAGCGCGTGGCTCTCGATGCTCTCGCCCCGAAACAGCAATTCGCGCAGCAGTTCGGTCTGGGGGCTCACGCGGATGCCGAGCGCGTTTTCGGTAGCTTTCAACGAGGTCAGCGTATGTGCCACCGAGCAAATGGAGCAGATCCGCGAGAGTATCGGCGCCAATTCATCGTAGCGCTTCCCGCGCACCAGCGGCTCGAGCAGCCTCGCGCCCTCCAGAACGTCGAACCGGACGTTTTTCACGGCGTCGCCCTCCATCTCCACCGTGATCCCGCCGTGGCCCTCCACGCGCGCCAGTGGCTCGATGACGACCGTATTCATGCCGTGACCCCCGTTGGCGCGAAGGTCCGTAGCCGGGCGGCGATGCGCTGCCGGTCGAAGCCTCTCTCTTCGAACGACGCCAGGAGGGACGCGCTGTTCTCATCCCGTGCCGGCCCTCGGCAGCCCACGCAAGCCACTCGCAATCCGGGGCACCGTGCCTTGCAGCCGGCGGCCGTAACTGGCCCACAGCACAATTGGCCTTGTTCCATCAACAGACAGTTGTTCTCGCGCATACGGCATTCCGTGCAGACCGGGTACTCGGGATACACCGGAAGATCGCCGTTCAGCAATCCCGCAATCGCCGACACAAATTGATCTGTTTCAATCGGGCAGCCCGCTATGCTGACGTCCACGGTCACGAGCTCGCGCAGTGCCTTCGTGGGCATGGAATCGTACTCGGCGCCCATTTCTCCGTACACTTCCCGCAGCAAACTGGCGCGATCACAGCCGCGGTCCATGGCTGCCACCCCGCCCCACACAGCGCAGGTACCGATGGCGATCAGGGTCTTCGCCCGGCTCCGTATGGTCTTGAGGTCTTCTTCGTCACGCTTCGTGAGAACCGCTCCTTCCACCAGCGCCAGGTCGAGCGGACCCGCCCCACAGTTCTGTGAAGATGCCATCAGGAAATCGCGGATGTCCACCAGCGCAATGAGGTCCAGCAGTTGGTCTTCGCAATTGAGAATCACGAGCTGATCGCCGGCACAGCCGGTCAGACCGAAAATCCCTACAGTTGGTTTGGCCATCAGATCATCTCCGGCAGGTTCATGGCATCCCAGTATGTGAAGATCGGCCCCTGCAGGCAGGTGTACTTGTATCCGATGCTGCAGTGGCCGCACTTTCCGATACCGCATTTCATGCGCCGTTCGAGCGACATCAGGATCCGGCTCTTGGGGAAGCCCAGGTCCAGCAGCCGGCGCAGAACAAATTTGTAAACCACGGGCGGTCCGCATACCGCGGCGTAGGTGCGGAGTGGATCGATTTTGGCATGATCGAACAGGGCCGGCAGCAAGCCTACATGGTTCTTCCACCTTCCTTCGGGGTCGGCATCCACGGCGAGCAGGCAATTGATGTCGGCGCGGTCAACCAGCGCCACCAGCTCGTCGCGAAAGAGCATGTCTTCCGGCCGCTTGGCGCCGTACATCAGGGTAATGTTGTTGAACCTGTCGCGGTGGTCGAGCGCGTACCAGAGCAGCGACCGCAGCGGCGCCATTCCCAGCCCACCCGCCGCCAGCAGCAAATCATTCCCCATGATTTCGGCCATGGGATAGCCGTTCCCATACGGCCCCCGCACGCCCACCACATCGTTCGTTCGCAACCGGTACAGGGCGTTGGTCACGCGCCCCACCCGCCGGACGCACAGTTCCAGCACCTCGGGGCGCGAGGGCGATGACGAGATGGAAATGGGCATCTCCCCGGCGCCCGGGATGCTCAGCATGATGAACTGTCCAGGCTGGTGCCGGAACGTGTGGGCCAGGTGATCTTCCAGAAAGCGCAACGTGAACAAATAGTTGTTTTCCACCATCTTATAGATGCGCACAATACGCGCCATGCGCGGCTGGTACGGATTGCCGCTAAGCAGCGGATGGTGGGGCGAGACCTCATCGCGTAACAACATTTTCCACGCTCCTCAGCCGGTCGATCACCTGCACCACGTCGATCTTCACCGGGCAGGCAGTGATACACCGGCCGCAGCCGACGCAACTGGGCCGCCCGTACTCCGCCACGAATCCCCGCTGCTTGTGATAAAAGCGGAACTTGATCCGGCTGGCGCGCGTTCCGCGGAAGTTCTCGCCGCTGGCCACGGCTGCGTGGCTGGAAAACAGGCACGAGTCCCACGAGCGCGTGCGCTTGCCGGCCCGCGACCCGAGTTCCACATCGTCGTTTACGTCGAAGCAGTAGCAGGTAGGGCAGACCATGCTGCAACTGCCGCACGACAGACATTTCTCACCCAGTTCGTCCCAGATCCGGCTGTCATACTCCATCTCGAAGATCTCGGGAAGGTCACGGATTTCGACGTCCAACTGGAAAGCCCGCCGTTTATTCCACGAGCGCTGCTTGTAGGCTTCGATGTCGTCATAGTTGACCGGCTCGAACAGTTTTCCCGTCGCCAGCACCATGTCGTCGCCGAGAGCCGTCCCTACCAGAGCTTGGTAATAATCGCCGGTGTCGTAAAGGAACAGGTCGAACCCGTGGTCTACGAAGTCCGCGCGCATCGACCGGCAGAAACATAGTTTGTCCGGCTTACAGTCGATCCCAATGATGGCGATATGCTTACGCCGAGCCAGGTAATAGGGATCGTGGTACTTGCCCCCGAAAACCCGATCCAGAATGTTGATCGCATAGACGTCGCAGGCATGCACGCCGAAAAGAATGATCCGGTCATCCAGTCCCTCCGTGTGCGGCACAAAGCCCTCGCCGGGCCGATATCGAAAAAGCGTCTCACGCGGTGGCAGGAAATATTTCTTGGGCGGCAGGATCGTGCGGTCATACTCCAGGCGGGCATCCGACCAGCGAACCAGCCGTTTAAACACGTACCGGCCGTCCTGCTCGACCGGGGCGTGGAGGTCTCCGAACTGCTGGACCACGGATGCGAACAGATCCAGCCTTTCTTTCGGCAGCTTCAGGATCTTCAAAGCGGCCTCCTTGGTCTCCGAATTGATTATAGGAGTTTCAAGTCTGAAAATATACAACAGAATGGGCGTGTGGGAACGGCGGCTGAATGTGTTGGCCCAACGTCCTAGCCCGTAGCCAGTACTCAAGCGGCTTCACACGTCCTTAATTCGGAGGTAGAATCGATGCGCTTGGGTATCAGAATCGGAATCCCGGGTCCATGGCTCGGAGGTTGAGCCGAGCGCATCAGGAGGCATTATGGTGCGAAGCCAAGTGGCCTTGCTGTGCACGATCCTGCTGCTATGGTCTTCTTCGGTGTCCGCCTACGAGGCGTGCCAGGTTGCAGCCCCATCCACACAAAGCCTCAAAGAGCAGTTCACGCAGATTCCCGGTGGCTCCATTGTGGAAGTTAAGCTGGCGAGCAAGCAGAAGATCCGGGGGCGGCTCGGATCAATCTCGGATTCCGGGTTTGACCTTCAATTCACGAAAGCCGGCAAAATCGTCACCGAAAATCTCGCCTTTGACAACGTCCAATCGGTAAAGATTATCGGACAAGGGTGGAGTACGGGCAAGAGGATCGTGGTCGGAACGCTGATCGGCGCAGGAGTGCTCTTCATCATCGGCTTAGTCGGCTGCCTGGCCGGAGGATGTACTAGCTGATGCATCTTTGTGTTCGGCAACATGCGGGCTCCCCTGCTGCGTAGCCCGTCCTAGCCCGTCCAGCCCTTCAATTTCAGATCATTATGTCCTATAATCATGCCGGGTGGACCCGCAGTTCGGTCGCGGAGCCGCCTGGCGGGAAGGAGGCTCGAATGTCCGCAAAGGTTCTCCTGATCGACGACGATTCCGACTTTCGGACCGCAGTGAAATCTCTCCTGGAAAGTCATGGCTACACCGTGTTTGAAGCCCCCTCCGGACACGAAGGTCTGCAGATGGTGCTCGATGAAAAACCCGACGCCATCCTCGTGGACATCATGATGGAGACCACGGTTGAGGGTTACGGTGTTACGCACGCTCTCAAATACCGCGATGAATACGCCGGGTTTCGACACATCCCGGTCTTCATGGTCTCTTCGATCGAGGAAAGCCCGGACGAGCGCTTCCCGATGTCGGCCGAAGTTGAAATGATCCGGCCAGACCGCTACCTCACCAAGCCGCTGGATATTCCAGAATTCCTCCGCCTTCTGGAACGGGCGGTTGGGGCGACAAAAGGCGTCATGGCCTGAGGAGGGCCATCTCTCCTGGCGAGGAAGGAAGAGAGAACGATGAGCGAACCCGCCCTGCCGGAGATGGTCGTCGTGATCGACGACGACTATGCGATGCGGCTTTCGTGCGGGAAGATTCTGACGAAAATGGGGCTCCGCGCCGAGACCTTTGAAGATGGAGCGCGCGGACTCGACGGTGTCGGCACGGCCAGGCCGGACATGGTCATCGTGGATCTCAAGATGCCAGGCATCAGCGGGATGGAGGTCGTTACCCGCGTCCACGAGATCGATCCGCAGATCGTCATCGTGGTGATTACGGGATACGCGACCATCGACACTGCCGTGCAGGCCATGAAATGCGGGGCCTACGACTTTCTGCCGAAGCCATTTTCGCCCGATGAGCTGCGCCTGATCGTCAACCGCGGGTTGGAGCGCCGGCGGTTGGCCCTCGAAGCCCAACGCCACGAGGTGGAGCAGAGCATGCTCAAACGGCGTTTTGTCACCTTCGTGTCCCATCAGCTTCGCACACCATTGGTCGCCATCCACCAGTATCTGGATGTGCTGAAGCACCTCGACCCGACGGGCGACGCTCCGGCCCGCCGGCAGGAGTGGCTCGATCGATGCCTTACACGGATCGAAGAACTCCAGAATCTGATTAACGACTGGCTCACGCTGGCACGGGTGGAGGGCGGGACACTCTTCAAGGAGCGGGTCAAGGTCGATCTCACGGGCATTATCCCCGGCATTCTGAAAACATACGAGCAGACGGCGGCGGAAGGAAACATCTCACTCGAAGCGCATATGCCTGACGGCGGCCTGTTCGTGTGCGGCGACCGGAACTGCCTGACCGTCCTGTTTGATAACCTCATCACCAACGCCATTAAGTACAACAAGCCTGGTGGAGGGGTGACTGTTTCCGGGAGCCAGTCGCGCGGCGAAGTGGTGATTGCGGTCGCCGACACCGGCGTCGGGATTCCGGAAAAATACCGCCCATTTCTGTTTGAAGAGTTTTTCCGCGCCAAAAACGATGGCGCGAAGAAGACGGCGGGAACCGGTCTGGGGCTGCATATCTCCCGGAAGATCGTAGCGGAAATGGGTGGAACCATCAACGTTGAAAGCGAGGTCGGCGCCGGCTCCACGTTCTGTGTGCGCCTGCCGGCATGGCGTGAGCCGGATAAGGCGATCGGGAGTCAAAACGATGTCGGACAAGAAGCGAGTATTGATTGTCGATGACGACCAGGACTTCGCGGAAGCAGTGTCGTGTTTTCTCGAAGTGAATGGTTTCACGGTATTCCGTGCGCGCGATGGGGCCGAGGGCATCAGGCTGGCAAAGATGGAACGACCGGACCTCATCCTCATGGACATCATGATGAACGAAAGGACGGAAGGTTTTTTCACCATTCACGAAATTCGCCGCGATCCGGTCTTGAAGAACGTGCCGGTCTTCGTTCTAAGCTCGTTTTGCGCCCGGCTTCCCGACTTCGAAATCCCGGCGAGCGGCGGTTGGCTGACTCACGACATGTTTTTCACCAAACCGGTCGACGTAGTCCAGTTGCTGGAGTCGATTCGCCGCCGGCTTGGCAAGGCGGCCTGAAGGCCTGGGGATGCTATGCGCTTCGGTTCCCCACGGCTGTCGCTCAAGGCAAGGCTGATCTGGAGCTACCTGGTCATCCTGGGAACAGGAGGATTGGCCACGTCGCTGGTCGGCTCGTGGATCGTGAGTTCCACCATCATGATGCAGGCGCGCCGGGCGGTGGATCATGATTTCGCTACCGCCCGGACGGTCTATGAACAGCAACTCCAGGCGCTGAAACTGTCGGTGGAGTTTGCCGCCGCCGGTTCGACGCTTCAGCATTTAGCCGGCGGCGATGGCCCGGCTCTCTCCACCTATCTGGAGCGAATTCGCCAGGACGCGGGCTTCGACTTTCTCAGCCTTACGGACCGGAACGGCCGTGTTGTGTTCCCGGTCGTGCAGCCCTCTCGCACCAAGGACGACGTATCTTCGGTGAGCGTCGTCAGAGCGGCCCTCTCCGGCAAAGTGGCTGCCGCTACCGAGATTCTTCCCGCCGGATTCCACGGATATGAAAACCCTGGCTTGCGCGCCCGAAGTCATTTCAGTGCGGAGGCCCGCGGCGACCGTCCGGGTATGGCGCTGGTGGTGGCCGCGCCCGTGGGCGCCTCTCCCGCGCAGCCCCTGGGCGCCCTTTATGGAGGCATTCTTCTGAATGAGAACTTCGGGATTGTGGACCGGGTCTGGGAACTCCTCTTTCGCGGCGACCGATTCAAGGACGTAGACAGAGGATCGGTCACGATCTTCGAGAGAGATGTTCGAATCTCGACCAATGTAAGAACGACGGCGGGCGATCGGGCAATCGGCACACGCGCACGCCCGGAGGTGAGCGATGCCGTACTGAAACGCGGTGAGCTTTGGAGAGGCCGGGCCTTTGTAGTGAAGGATTGGTATATGAGCGAATACGCTCCGATCCGCAACTATGCCGGAGAGGTAATCGGAATGCTCTCCGTCGGCATTCTCGAGAACACTTACACGGCCATCCGCAACCGCGTAATACTTTCCTTCTTCGGCATCGCGACACTGGGCTTCCTTCTGATCCTTGGTATCACCTACTACATCATCCACAACATTACGCGCCCAATCGGCGAAATGGTTTCCGCCACCCGCAACATCATCGCGGGCCGTTTTGACCAGGAAGTGCGCGCGCATTCACCGGGTGAGATCGCCCTTCTGGCGGAGTCCTTTAACGCCATGCTCAAGAGCCTGCGCCAAATGAAGGGTGATCTGGAGGAATGGGGGCGCACGCTCGAAGAGAAAGTGAAGCAACGCACAGAGGAGCTCGTGGCGATGCAGGCCAGGGTGGCGCAGTCGGAGAGGCTGGCATCGCTCGGCATGCTGGCTGCGGGCGTGGCGCATGAGGTCAATAATCCGCTCGGCGGCATCCTGGCGCTGACTGGCCTTACCGTCGAAGACATGCGGAAGGATGATCCGAACCGCGAGAACCTGGAGGAAGTGATTCGCCAGACCGAGCGATGCCGCGACATCGTCAAGGGGCTGCTCGAATTCTCCCGCCAATCGAAGGGCAATACGGAGGCGGTCGATCTGAACAAGGTCCTTCAGGACACACTGTCGCTGGTCGGAAAGCAGGCGCTCTTCTTCAACATCAATGTAGTCTGTCGGCTTGAGCCGCAACTGCCTCCGGTGGTGGCCGATCGATCCCAGTTCCAACAAGTATTCATCAATATCCTGATGAATGCGGTCCAGGCAATGCACGAGCGCGGCACCATCACCATCGCGACGCGGCACAATAGCGTCGGGAATACGGCGGAAGTGGCGATCTCCGACACGGGTCACGGCATACCGCCGGAACAGATCGATCGCATCTTCGATCCTTTTTTCACCACCAAAGAGAGCGGCCACGGTACCGGGCTTGGCTTGTCAATCGCCTATGGAATCGTGACCACCCACCACGGAAGCATATCTGTCGAGAGCGAGGTCGGCAAGGGGAGCACGTTTACCATCCGCATGCCAGTCGAAGCCCCGATCAGGTCGGCGGCATAGCTTGCGCCGCGTGCGTCGAAATCCTCAGAGTGTCGAAAATCGCAATTAAGAAGCGGCCTCGCCAAAGGCAGTTGAAATAAGATAAGAAAGTGTTAATATCCTGAATAGGGAAATTCGCGGGCAAGGAAGCCGCGTTTGTGGCCTGGAGGTCGCAGTCCCAGATATTCGCCGATTGCGGGGTCCCCACGCTCCGTCGGGACCAAGGCCGTTCAGCACCCATCTCGATTGATCCCAACGCACTACTAAAACCGCCGGATGGCGGTTGTTTCGTGAGTTGTTTGCAACCAACCAGCGAGGGTCCGGGCTGCGCCTGGCTGCATGACCACCGCCGGAGGAATCGATGAGCACATGCTCCGTGACGCTGGAGAATCTCGCGCAGTCTCCGGAGGGAAGGGAGATCTTTACCTGCCTTCAGTGCGGCGTCTGTGCGGGCACGTGCCCGTACGGCGAAGTGATGGACTATCCGCCACGCCGCATGATCGCCACAATGCGTGCGGGAATGGTGGAGAAAGTATTCACCAGTGATAGCCTGCTCGCCTGCGTCGCCTGCTATGCCTGCATGGCGAAGTGCCCGAGGGGTATCCACCTCACCGAAATACTGCTGCCGCTGATGAAAGAACAGACCCTCGCGCATCTGCCGGAGTTGCCTGGCGAACTGCAAAGGGCCCTGCAAAACACCCTTCGGTACGGTAATCCCATGGGGGAGCCGTCCCGCAAGCGCGCCGCTTGGGTGAAGACCGCCGGCGTGCCAATCCGCATCTTCGCCGAAGATCGAAGACCCGCCGATGTGCTGTGGTTTGTGGAGTGTTACACGTCCTACTACCCTCGCGGACAGGACAACAGCCGCGCAACCGCCAGGCTCTTCCATCGGCTCGGAATCGATTTCGCGATATTGGGCAACGAGGAGAAATGCGCGGGCGAATGTGGCCGCCTGACCTGGGAGCCCGGCCTCTTCGAAACCCTCATGGACTACAACATGGCGGTCTTCCAGAAGTACCAGTTCAACCGCGTGGTGACTTCTTGCCCGCACGCCCACAACGCATTCAAAAACCGCTACCCGGCCCTCGGCTTTGGTTGGGGGCTGGAGCACGTGACGCCGTTCCTGGCGAAGTATCTGGAACGCCTCAAGCCTCTCCTCGCACGGAAACTGCCCCGTACCGTGACCTATCACGACTCCTGCTGTCTGGGGCGGCAGAATGAGTTCTACGAGGCGCCCAGGCAGCTTCTAAGAGCCATCCCCGGAGTGAAACTGGTCGAGATGGTCCACAGCCGCGTCAACGCGATTTGTTGCGGCGGCGGTGGCGGGGGCATGTGGCTCGACACCTACTTCAAGGCAAAGGGCTATGAGCGTCTTTCCGAGCGTAGGGTGAGAGAAGCCGCGGCCACCGGGGCGGAGGTTCTGGCCGTCTCCTGCCCCTATGAGGTTTCCCGCTTTGAGGATGCCCTCAAGGTCCTGGGATATGACAAACGCATGATTGTCCGGGACGTGACTGAACTCCTGGCTGAAGCAATGGAGGAATAAGAGATGCACATCTTAGTTCTCTTGAAAATGGTGCCCGACGTCGTAGAGGATTTGGAGATTGCCTCCGACGGGAAGGCGCTCGACCTGGATTACCTGCGCATGATCCTGAGTGAATCGGACGACCATGCGCTGGAGCAGGCACTGCTGTTGAAGGAACGCCACGGCGCCAAACTTACGGTACTCGCCCTGGACGCACCCGAAGTAGACGACGCTCTTTTCACTGCCTTGGCCAAGGGAGTGGACCGGGTGCTGAAAATCGTCGGAGCGGACACCCCACTCTCAACGCGCCAGGCGGCTCGCATCATTTCGCAGGCGATCCCGCGGATACCCGGATTGATACCGGCCGACCTGATTCTCACCGGTGTGCAGGCGATCGACGACCTGGACGGGCTGATCGCGCCGGTGGTGGCCCACGAGCTCGATCTGCCGTTTGTGGGAATTGTCACGGGCATCACGCTCGATGACACCGGTAAGACGGCCTTGGCGATCAGGGAGTTTCCAGGTGGCGTGCGCGGGGAATTCGAAGTGACGCTTCCCGCCGTGCTAGGGATCCAGGCGGCCGAGAAGCCGCCCCGCTACGTTCCGGTAGCCAAGGTGCGAACGGCCATGAAGTCGCAATCCATAGACTGTGCTCCCGTACCGATGCTGGCCGATGGTGGCTGGCCGGTGGTGCAGGTCGTAGAAATGAAGCGGAACGAGCCGTCCGGGCATGTCCAATTACTGGAGGGAGATCCCGAAGCGGTCTCGGAACAGCTCTGCGGAATCCTGGCAGGGCAGGGCATCTTCTGACGAGGCGATCACCATGAAGGGCACCATTTGCGTATTGGCCGAACAATGGAGAGGACGCATCTCCGACGTGACCTATGAGGCTCTGGCACTAGGCAGGGAACTAGCCGACGAGCTGGGCGTGCCTTTGACAGCAATCCTGACCGGATGCAACGCGAAAGATCTGGCGGGGAAGCTGGGTATGGCGGATTCGGTTCTCTATGTGGATCACCCGCTTCTCGCGGAGCCGTTGCCGCAAACATGCGCCGAAGCCCTGGCTCAGGTAATGGAAGACCGGAGGCCGCGCGCCCTTCTTGTGTCCCTGACCAATGTAAGCCTGAGCGTCAGCACCTTCCTCTCGGTTCGCATGGGCGTGGCGGCCATCAATTTCTGCAAAGACATCAAAGTGCTTGACGGCCGGCTCCAGTCGCGGTGCGTGATGTATGGCGGGAAGATCGAAGCTACGGTCGAGGCACACTGCGAACCCGCGATCCTCTGTCTCTGGCCGGGTTCGCGGCCGGCCGACTTAGGCCATTCTGACCGCTCCCCTTCCGTGGAGGTGACCACCGTTGCCCTCCAGCCTTCCCGCGTGCGCCTCAAGCGATACGTGGACCCGGAGGCGGGCGACGTGGATCTTACCAGGCAGGACGTCCTGGTGGCGGTAGGGCGCGGCATCCAGGATCGCGGAAATCTTCCGCTTGCTGAGGAGTTGGCTAAGGCATTAGGCGGCGCGGTATGTGGCTCCAGGCCAGTGATCGACCAGGGATGGCTTCCGATTTCCCGGCAGGTCGGCAAATCCGGCGTGACCGTGAAGCCCAAGCTTTACGTCGCTCTCGGCATCAGCGGCGCGCCGGAACACATTGAGGGCATGAAAGACGCGGGGCTGATCGTGGCTGTCAACAGCGACCCGCGGGCCCCGATCTTCAACGTGGCCCACTACGGGATTGTGGGCGACGTAGTGGAGACGCTGCCGGGCTTGACCGCGGCGATCGAGTCGCGAAAGGCCGCCAGCCAGCATGCCTGACGCCCTCTATCTATGGGTTCTCACCCTGGCCGCCTTCGGCCTGTTCGGGCGGCGCGCCTTTCGGTATGTTAAGGTCCTGGCCGGCGCCCGCGAGGAAAAGCGTTGGGACCACCCTGGACAAAGGTTCAAATTGGTTCTCGTCCATGTTTTGGGACAGCGGCGGCTGATCGAAGAGCCGCTGATCGGCTTGGCCCACCTGGTGATCTTCTGGGCTTTTGTGCTCTTCGCTACCAGCTTTTTCTGGAACCTGGTTCGGGGGCTGTTTCCGTTTCTTCCCATTCCGTTCGCCGACGAGGTTCCGTGGATGCGAATTGCCCTGGAGGTGTTCGGCGTGCTGGGTCTCGTGGCGTTGGCGGTAGCCGCCGCGCGGCGCTACACCTTTCCACCGGATCGGCTGGAAAAATCCGGAGACGCCGCCATCATCCTGGGCCTCATTGCCATAGTGCTCCTCTCATCACTTGCGGGTCAGTGGTTCGGCTGGCGCGCCATGTGGTGGGTCCACATGGTGACGGTCCTTGGATTTCTCGCTTATCTGCCCTACTCTAAGCACCTCCACCTGCTCGCCGCGCCTTTCGGCGTGTTCTTCGGATCGCTTCGGCGCGGAAGCGTGCCCGCGTCATCGCCGGGCGCTTCGAGACGGGAGGAGTTCACCTGGAGGCAACTGTTGAGCGGGCTGGCCTGCGCCGAATGCGGGCGCTGCGACCGGGCGTGCCCGAGTGTCCAAGGCGGTTTGGCTCTCTCGCCCAAGATGCTGATGCACCACATGAAAGAACTCGTGCGCGGCATGGGGGACGGCCGAGACGGCGCGAACTTCGTGGGCGAAGTGGTCAAGCGCGAGGAGATTTGGGCTTGCACCACTTGCCTGGCTTGCATGGAACGGTGTCCGGTGATGAACGAGCACGTGCCGGTGCTGATTGAAATGCGCCGGCGCCTGGTCGGGGAGGGTGATATGGACAAGTCCCTTAAGGAAGCGTTGAAGAATCTGAACCGGTACGGGAATTCCTTTGGTGCGCCTCCACGGGCCCGGGCGAAGTGGACCCAGCAGCTCGATTTCCCCGTCAAGGACGCCCGCAAGGAACCGGTTCAATACCTCTGGTTCGTGGGCGATTATGCATCCTACGATCCACGCGTGAACGCCGCGACCTGCGCCGCCGCCCGCGTCTTCCATAAGGCCGGGCTGGATTTCGGCATCCTGGCAGACAGCGAGCAGAATTCCGGCAATGATGTTCGCCTCGCGGGCGAAGAGGGCCTCTACGAGAGCCTCCAGGAGAAGAACCTGAAAGCATTCGGCAGAGCCCGCTTCGAGGAGATCATCACCACGGACCCTCACACCTTCCAGGTTCTGAAGCACGAGTATCCTGCCGCCAACGGCGCGCGATCGGTCCGGCACCACACACAACTTCTCAGCGACCTGATCCTGCAAGAACAACTGCCGCTGAGGAAGAGGCTGGAGATGAAGGTCACCTACCACGACCCCTGCTATCTGGGCCGCTACAACGCGATCTTCGATGCCCCTCGCCGCGTTCTGGCCGCGCTGGGGCTCGAGCTGATTGAGATGCCGCGTAACCGCACGTACTCATTCTGTTGCGGCGCAGGCGGCGGACGGATCTGGATGGAAGATCCGCCGGTATTCCAGGAGCGTCCCGCGGAGAAGCGTGTGAAGGAGGCGGCGACGCTCGACAATGTACACACCTTGGTGGTCGTTTGCCCGAAAGACCTCGTCATGTTCCAGGACGCGATCAAGACGGCCGGACTCCAAGACCGGCTCGAGGTCAGAGAGCTTTCGGAACTGGTGGAGCAAGCCATGGGGTAACAGAAGGCAGGACAGGCTTCAGCCTGCCAAGAATCGGCGTTTACATCTGTCACTGCGGCACCAACATCGCGGCGACGGTTGACGTCTTCGCCTTGACGCGATTTGCCGGCGGCCTGCCGGGAGTGGTGGTGGCCAGGGAATACAAATACCTGTGCTCGGACCCCGGACAGGAACTGATCCGCCAGGACATTCGCGACCGCAACCTGGACCGCATTATCGTGGCCGCCTGCTCGCCGCATTTGCATGAGCGAACCTTCCGGCAGGCGGTCGCGCAGGCCGGCCTGAATCCTTACTACTTTCACATGGTCAACGTGCGGGAACACGACGCCTGGGTGCATACCGACAAGACGGCGGCCACGGAAAAGGCAATGGACCTGGTGCGCGCCGCCGTGCGCCGTGTCAAGTGGCATGTTGCGCTGGAGCCTAGGCAGGTGCCGATTCACCCGGATGTGCTGGTGGTGGGCGGCGGGATCGCGGGCATCGATGCCGCGTTGACCCTGGCAAACGCCGGCAAGCATGTTTACCTGGTCGAGCGTGAGCCAACACTCGGCGGCCACATGGCGCAATTCGACAAAACGTTCCCGACGCTTGACTGCGCCGCGTGCATTCTGACCCCCAAGATGACCGCCGTGAAATCGCATCGCAATATTACCCTCTGGACCTGGTCCGAGGTGCGTCAGGTGGAAGGTTACGTGGGTAACTTTTCGGTTACGGTACGCCGTAAGCCCCGCTATGTCCTTGAAGACCTCTGCGTCGGCTGTCTGGAATGCATACAGGCTTGCGTGTACAAGCAGGCCAAGGTCCCGGACGCATTCAATCTCGGACTGGGCAAACGCAAGCCGATTTACATCCCATTCCCGCAAGCGGTGCCGCAAGTAGTGGTGATCGATCCGGAAACTTGCATCGAATTCAAAAGTGGAAAGTGCAAGAAGACGTGCGTCGAAGTTTGCGCCGAACGCAACGCGATCGATTTCCATCAGAAAGAAGAGATCAGGAACATCCAGGTCGGCACTATCATCCTGGCCACCGGCTTTGAGGTCTTTGACGCTACCAAGGTCCCCTACTACGGATACGGCCTCTACCCGAACGTGTATACCGCACTGGAAATCGAACGCCTGGTGAACGCCTCCGGGCCGACCGGCGGAGAGGTCGTGTTGCGGGATGGCCGAAAGCCCGCCGCGGTGGGCATCGCGCACTGCGTGGGCAGCCGGGACGAGCACACGAATCGCTATTGCTCCCGCGTCTGCTGCATGTATTCGCTGAAGCTGGCTCATCTCATCAAGGAGAAGACGGGCGCCGAGATCTACAACTTCTACATCGATATGCGCGCCGCGGGCAAGGCGTTTGAGGAGTTCTACAGCCGCGTTGCCGAGGAGGGCGTATTTTTCATTCGCGGGAAACTGGCAGACGTGTATCCGGCCGGTGACGGAGATGGCCGCCTGATTCTACAGGCCGAGGACACGCTGCTGGGTATGGTGCGCAAGATCCCAGTCGACATGCTCGTCCTGTCAACAGGCCTCGAACCTCGCTCGGATGCGTCCGAGGTCCGCCGGCTTTTCAACATCGGCTGTTCTCGAGAAGGCTTCTTCCTGGAACGGCACCCGAAACTCGCGCCGGTCAACACTTTTGCCGACGGGATCTTCATGGCCGGATGCTGCCAGAGTCCGAAGGACATACCGGATACGGTTGCGCAGTCGGGGGCGGCCGCCGCACAGGCCCTGGCCCTGATCGATGCCGGGGTGGTTGAACTCGAGCCGAACACGGCTCATGTCCTCGAAGACGCCTGTTCCGGCTGCAAAACCTGTCTTCCGCTCTGCCCGTACCAGGCAATCTCGTTTGTCGAAGAGAAGCGGGCGCTCATCAATGAGGTGCTCTGCAAAGGCTGCGGCACTTGCGTGGCCGCATGCCCGTCCGGGTCTATCCGCCAAAACCTATTCGAGGATGAGGAGATCTTCGAAGAGATCGAGGGGATCCTAACGTATGCCTGAGACCTTTGAACCAAAGATCGTCGCCTTCTTCTGTAACTGGTGCACGTACCTTGCGGCGGACCTGGCTGGAACCTCACGCATCAAGTACGCACCGAACGTGCGCGCGATTCGCGTCATGTGCTCCGGTCGCGTCGATCCGCAATTCGTGCTGGAGGCTTTTGCCAAGGGCGCCGATGGCGTCCTGATCGGCGGCTGCCACCCCGGGGATTGCCACTACCAGGAAGGAAACTACAAGGCGCTCCGGCGCTACGAACTTCTCCGCCGGCTGCTCAACCAGATGGGAATTGAAAACGAGCGATTTCGCCTGGAATGGATTTCAGCCGCGGAAGGGGAACGCGTTAAGACAGTAGTGAACGACATGGTGGAGAAGTTGCGCTCCTTAGGGCCCAGAGTCCCTCCCCGGCGCCAGGAGGTCGCATGAAACCCAAGGTCGCCTTCTACTGGTGCGCATCGTGCGGCGGATGCGAAGAAGCCGTCGTGGACCTGGATGAAACGCTCCTGGATGTCGCCAGCGCGGTGGAAATCGTCTTCTGGCCGGTGGCTCTCGACTTCAAGGTGAAGGACCTCCAGGCCATGCCGGATGGCTCGATTTTGGCCAGCTTCATCAATGGCGCCATCCGCAACAGCGACCAGCGGGAGATGGCAGGGTTGCTGCGCGCGAAGTCGCAAGTGGTCGTCGCGTTCGGGATCTGTGCCCAGTTGGGAGGCATCCCCGGACTGGCCAACCTCACAGACGCTGCGGGCATTTTCGCGGAAGTTTATCGCGACGGCGTTACACCGCAGAGGCTTCACCGCGAAAACGGACACAGCCTGACTCTGCCGGAGTTCTTCGATACCGTCGTCTCGCTCGATGCCGTGGTCGATGTGGACTACTACGTGCCCGGCTGCCCGCCTACCCCAAACATCATTCGCGATGCGGTAAGCGCGCTTCTGGGAGCCGAATTGCCGCCCAAAAAGGCCGTGCTGGCACCCGACAAGGCCCTGTGCGAGCAGTGCCCGCGCAAGGATACCCGCCCAGAGAGGTTGCTGATCAAAGAATTCAAACGACCGCACCAGATCCTGGCTGACCAGCAGACATGCCTACTGGCACAGGGCCTGGTCTGCCTGGGATCCGCAACACGTGCGGGCTGCGATGCCAGGTGCATCCGCGGAAACATGCCTTGCACCGGCTGCTTCGGTCCGGCCAGCCGCGTGCGCGATTTCGGCGCCAAGGCGCTCTCTGCCATCGCCTCCATCGCCGACTGCAACGAAGAGGCCGCCGTCCAAGAGGTCATGAACGGGTTGCCGGACCCGGTCGGAACTTTTTTTCGATATAGCCTGCCATCCTCCTTACTGGGTCGGCGGCGCATGGGGTAAGGCTTATGGAGAGTACTCGTAGGGTAACCATCGAGCCCGTCACCCGGCTCGAGGGCCACGGCAAAATCGAGATCTTCCTGGATGAGCAAGGCCAGGTCGAACGCGCCTATTTCCAGGTCCCGGAACTAAGGGGTTTCGAGAAATTCGCACAGGGCCGGCTGGCGGAAGACATGCCGCAGATCACCTCGCGCATTTGCGGCGTCTGCCCTACGGCTCACCACATGGCCTCGACCAAGGCTCTGGATTCGCTCTACCAGGTGACACCGCCACCGGCGGCCCGGAAAATCCGCGAGCTCGTGTATGCAACGTTCTTCTTGGAGGACCACGCGTTGCACTTCTACTTCCTGGGCGGCCCGGATTTCGTCGTTGGACCCGGGGCTCCGGCATCGGAACGCAACGTTCTGGGCGTGATCGCCAAAGTGGGGGTTGAAACCGGGCGGAAAGTCATCGCCATGCGGCGGAGACTCCGCGAGCTGATGACGCTGGCGGCAGGCAAAGCCGCACACCCGGTCTTCGGCTTGCCCGGCGGTGTGGCCAAACCACTCTCCGCGGAAGACGCGGGCCGGTTCCGCGAGGTGGCGGATGAAGCCCTGGACTTCGCACGCTTCACCATGGACCTGTTTGAGAAGATCGTGCTGGCGAGCTCGAACTATGTGGACCTGATCCTCTCCGATCCATTCACCCATCGGACCTACTACATGGGTGTGGTTGATGAAAACAACCAGGTCAATTTCTATGATGGTTCAATCCGGGTCATGGGGCCGAATCACCATGAGTGGGCCAAGTTTCAACCCTGCGAATACCGGGATCACGTGGCCGAGCACACCGAACCCTGGAGCTACATGAAATTCTGCTACCTGAAGGAGGTCGGCTGGAAGGGATTCACTGACGGGGAGGACAGCGGGGTGTATTCGGTGGCCCCACTGGCGCGGCTGAATGTTGCCGATGGCATGGCTACACCTCTGGCCCATGAGGCTTACCTGAAGTTCCACGGCATCCTGGGCGGCAGGCCCGTCCACCATACGCTCGCCAACCACTGGGCCCGCGTAGTGGAAATGCTCTACGCCGCCGAGCGAATGAAGGAGCTGGCGAACGATCCCGAACTGACCGACCCTGCTGTGCGCACGCTCCCGACGGCAGTTCCGCGGGAAGGTGTTGGCGTGGTTGAGGCGCCGCGCGGTACTTTGATCCACCACTACCAGACCGATGAACGCGGCATCATCACCAGCGCCAACCTGATCGTCGCCACCCAAAACAACGCGGCCCGCATCTCCATGAGCGTCGAGAAGGCCGCGAAGAACTTGATCACCGGCGGCAAAGTACCGGATAGCGTCCTGAACATGGTCGAGATGGCGTTTCGCGCCTACGATCCCTGCCTGGGTTGCGCGACGCACTCGTTTCCCGGCGGCATGCCTCTGGTGGTTTATGTCCGCAATGCGCACGGAACGCCAGTAGTTGTCCTGAGGCGCGACGCCAATGGAACAGTCCGCAGAGAATGAAGGTGCGAGCGTTCGTCTCCTGGCCTGGGAAATGAAATCCCGGCGCCCGGACGACCTGCTGGGGACCTCGTACCTATGCGAAGCCGTGGCTCCGGTTTGGAAGCTTCGTCGCAGACGAGTGCCGTTGTTATGGCAATGCCTGATACGTTCTGGCTCACTCTGACCAATATCGTGCTTGGCGTCCTGGTTGTGCTCGGTTTGGCGATCACCGCGCTCGGAACGCTCTGCGGAAACCTGGCGAGATTGAAAAAGCGACGCTCGTATGGAGCCGAGCTGGACCATGACATGCAAGTAATGTTCGCGGCGGCCCATCCCTCTGCAACCGCGCTCAACACGGAGGCTTCGGGAGCCGTTCAGAAACTGCTGGAAGCGTTGTGCCGAGGTTGGCACCGGCTTTCCAAGCGGCGCTGGCGGGCGCTCCGTTATGGTCATCGGCGCGCTCGGTGAAGTGCTGTCTGTAGCTCTGGTCCTATAATTAGGCTATGGGCGTCCAGTCCGTGTCCGGCCCCTTCCAGCTCTGCGGGGCATGCAAACGCACATGGGCGTCGTGGCACGAGTTTGTCGCGGATCCCGCAGTGCGCCTGCTGGGCCTTCAATCCGTAGCCGCCGGACCCGATTGCAACCTCCTGGTATTCGAGCACCGTTGCGGCAGTTCCATCTCTCTTCTCGCCCGGCGCTTGCGCCACCTTCTGCCCGAGCCCGAATCGGAGGCCCCCCTTCCCCTGCTGTTCGGCACCGACCAATGCCAGGGGCACTGTCTTCACCTGGAGGACCTCGAGGCGTGCGTTGCGCGTTGTCGCAACGTTCGTGATCGAGCACTGATCTCGCTGGTACAGAGTTTGAAGAAGATGGCGGCCGCCACAAGCTAACCGGTCGCCGGTCGCCCGTTAGCGTGACCCGAGGGCGAGTAGCGCCGCTCGCAGGCGCCGGTGGCGCTGCATGAGGCGGAGGTATCGTGTCTCTTGCCCGCTTCTTTTGGCCGCGAAGACCTTTGCCGCCGCGGCTCGCTCTGAGCTGCTCCACTGCGAGAACCCGGGGATCGCTTCCAGGATCCCGGTGGCCGAGGCTCGGGACATGGCCCGCTGAACGGTCAGCCCGAGGTTGCGAATTGTGAAGCGGTCCCACTCGCCCTTGCGTACTCCCGTGCCCTCGTAGATCAGATAGGTGCGCGCGAGACGCTCCAGGGTTCGCTTGGAGCTGCGGTACCCGGGCTTTCGGCGCATGCGAAGCTCTTCCCGTTCCGTCAGCCTGGCGGCTTCCGGCGCCACCGGACGGAAGCCCAGCTTCCGGTAAAACCAGAAGGCGCCGGAATCTACCGCCTCCGGGTTCTCCAGGCCGATCTGGTATGGGTCCACGGTAAAGCAGCTCACCCCAAGAACCTGGTGGAACAGGCGCAAGAGGCGCGCATACAGCCACGCCGATTCGCCTTCGCGAAACGTGTAGTAGAGGTTGAAGCCTACCTCGGCACGTTCGAACAGCGAAAGCAGTTCCACGTAGCCCGCAGGCACTCCGTTCTTGAAGAAGGCGCCAGCATGGTAGGCGCGCAGCGGCAGCCGCCGCTCGGGCGGCACGCCGAAGAAGTAGACGTCCACGCCGCGGCCGGCGTCGGTATGGAAGACGGCGGAGTGGTCCGGATGGCTGAACCCATAAAGCTCTCGGTAGCGCATGCTGGAGGTGTCCAGGATCAGGTCCAGGATTTTGCGCGCCTCGGCACGAGCCAGGCGACGCACCGGCAGCGGCGGCCCCGCCAACTGGCCTTCCAGCGAAACATCCGCGCGGCCGAGCAGCGGTTCCCGGTGATAAAACAGCTTTCGCCCGGGGAGACGCAGCCGCGACCGCGAAGTGGGCCCCGTGCCGATATCCCAGGTGAGGGGCAGTTGCATGGCGTCGTAAGAGGCGGCATCCACCCACTGCAGCAACCACGCCAGATCGCTCCTTCCACCAGGCCGCGCCGTCGCGACCCATCGGCGGAAGGGCACGTGCGCCTCCACCGGCCAGTCTTCCGCAACCAGTGGCAGAATCTTCGAAAGGGCGGGTCCCAGATTGGCGGAATCGCCCTCGCCATCCCAGGCAATTTCGACGCTCTTGGGATGCCGCGCGACCAGTCCCCGCGCCACTTCGTAGCTGAATACGGCCGAGAGCGACGTCCCGGCAATGCCGGAGACCACTGGTTCCTGGAACGACGCGGGATCGACCCCGGCCACCCGGTCCGCAAAGCCGAACAGAATCCGGTCAGCGAGTCGGGCCACCGCCGGCGTGAGCGGGTAGGCGCGAAGGAACAGGAGAGTCTCGTGCAGCCGGATCAGGTCCGCAGCCTCGGAGAGCCGCGACGCCGCGATCGAGCGCAGCAGGGCTTCCAGCTCACCGGCGCATTCCGGGTCAAAACGGCTCTTCCACCGGTCCAGGTAGTCCAGGAGATCGAGGGACACTCTTGTAGGGTAGGCCTCCTGGCCCGCCCAACGCGAGGAAAACTACAAAAAAGCGAAGGGCAGCCATTCGAGGCTGCCCAGTGAGTGCAGGCGATTAACCCAGCAATTTCCAAAGAAGAAACAGCACCCCGGCGGCAAATCCGGCGCCGGCGTTAAATTCCTTGTTCCTTAGATAGAGGGCGGCGCGAAAAGGATTCCGATTTTTTTCGGGCGCCGCCTTCAGGCGCGGCCAGAGCGCGGGCACCCGCGCCGCGTAGGCGCTATACTCCGGGAAAATGGCGCGCAAGTGCTGTTCTTCCAACTGGATCACTGGCAGGTAAACGAAAAGAAACACGCCGGCGAATAGCGCGCCCAACCACAGGCTGCGGGCCGCAATGGCAAGTCCGGCCGCCACCATCAGCGTGCCGATATACAACGGATTCCGCGTGTAGGCGTAGGGTCCGCCAGTAGCCAGGTCGCGGTTCTTGGCCAGGCAGCCCGCGGCCCAGGCGCGCAGGCCGAGGCCTAGCACCGATAACGGCAAGCCATAAACCATCGACCGGGCCGTGGGATGCGAAAACCAGGCGAACACCGCTACCATGAGGAAGCCGCTGGGCACCCGGAGCCTGGCCACCCTATCGGCGTAAGGCTTCGGAAACTGGATCATCGGGCCAGGCTTCCCACCCGGCGCCGTTCCGCGAGCAGCGTCTTCAACGTCTCCAGCACTTCGTCCGGCGAGATCTGTTGCATGGCCGGGTCGATGTCCGCACCCCGCTTGTAGGTGGTGGCTGCGGCCGGGCAGCGCAGCACCTTCAGGGAATCGCCATAGGGGCCGTTGCGCGCCGGGTCGGTAGGTCCAAAGATAGCGATGCCGGGTTTGCCCAGCGCCGCGGCCAGGTGCAGGGGGCCGCTATCCACACCCACCACGGCGGCCGCACGCCGCGTGGCGTCGATCAGCCCCGCCAGCCCCGATGCATGGGCTAACGCGTCGTCAACACGGGGGAAGGCTGCATCGGGAGGAAGATTCAGAACCAGAGGCATGCCGAGTTCGCGCTTCAAGCGCGCGGCCAGGGTGCCGTAGTGATCGGGCGGCCACTGCTTCGAGCGCCAACCGGCCAGCGGGGAGGCGAGCACGAAATCGCCCGGCGGCAGCGCGCCTTCGGGGCGCCCCGGCGGCAGCGGAAACGTGTGCATCCGGCTGGTCGCGCCAGCCGCAGCCGCCAGATCGAGATTCTTGTCCACCACGTGCACGGATTGGCTGAGCGTCGGGTGCGAGTAGAACACCGCCGCTGCCGGTTCCCGGAGCTGCGACCGGTGGAATCCGAAAATCCGCTCGGGCCGCGCGGCCACGGCCGCCAGCGCGGATTTCAGCAGGCCTTGGAAATCGACTGCCATTTGGTAGCCGCCAGACCGCAGGTCGCGCCAGCTCCTTAACAAGCCGCCCAGTGATTTGCGCCGTAGCAGCACCACGCGATCGACGAACGGATTGCCTTCCAGCAAAGGCGCCCACTGCGGTTCCACCAGCCAGTCGAGTGGCGATTCCGGATGACTGTGCTTGAGGGACGCGACGGCCGGCAAGCTATGGATAATGTCCCCCATCGCCCCAAGCCGCACCACGAGGATGCGCCGGTTAGCGGCCTTGCCGTCGCCGGACATGCTCCATCAACTCCGCGGCGCGGCGTTCGTCGGCCGCTTCCAGGCGCACTGGTTGGGATGTTGGAAAGGTCGCCACAATGCAGTCCAGGTCCCGCTCATCCGCGGTCACCACGTAGTCTACCACGCGTAATGCTGCCACCAGTTCCGCGCGGGCGCGCTGGTCGAGCAATGCGCCCGTGCCCGCCAACACCACCGCCAGCAGCGGGCGCTCGGGGTCGAGGCTGCGGGCGCGTTCCAGATCGCGTACGTGTGCTGCGCGCAGCACATCGAAGTAGCCCGTGACCACGGTGAGGGGCGGCGGGAGTTGCAGGGCGGCCTCCACCTTCAGAATTTTGCTTCGTGTGTCCACGCGGGGGCGGATTCCTCCCAGAGTTGCCGTGCCACGGTAGTGACCCGGCCGGCGGTGACTGCGGTCATACAGCGGTGATCGATGGGGCATTCGCGGAGCAGGCACGGGCTGCATTCAGCGTGTTCGCGAACCACCCGCGCCAATGGGCCGGTGGGCCCGGTGGTGGTATCGTCGGTGGCGCCGAAGACGGCGACGGTGGGAACCCCAAGTGCCGAGACCACGTGCATCGCGCCGGAATCGTTGGTGAGGAACAGGCGGCAAGCCGCTGCCAGATCGATGAACTCGCCCAGGCTGGTGGCGCCGGCCAGATTGCGGACGTCCACGCGGGCGGCTCGGAGCTGACTTGCAACCGTCTCGCAGAGTGCGGATTCGGATTGGGAACCGAACAGCGCCACCTGGGGACACTCGGCCAGGAACGCCTGTGCCACCTCTGCGAAGCGTTCAGGCAGCCACCGCTTGGCATTGCCGTAGGCTGCGCCCGGACTGATGCCGATGACCGGGCCGGCCATGCCGAGAGAAGCGTAATGGGCCAGGCCGGACTGGCGGGCGGCCTCGATGCCGTCCAGGCGAATGGCGTTGGTTACCGGGAAGCGCTCGATCATGCCGGCGCGACGGAGGAGTTCCAGGTAGTAAAAGCGCTCGTGACGTGGGATCTCGCCGGGTTCGGGAACGCGGATGGGGCGGGTCAGCAGGAAGCCGCGGCCATCGCGGCGATAGCCGATGCGTTCGGGGATGCCGGCAAGCCAGGTGAGGAAAGCGGCGTCGAAGGCGTTCTGCAGGAGGATGGCGCCATCGAATTGTTCGCGGCGGAGGCCGGCAGCGAACTCGCTCCGGCCGGCGACACCCTTCTGCCTGGGGTAGGGGATGACGCGATCGATGCAGGTTTCGCGGCTGTAGAGACCGGCAACCGAAGGGCGCGCCAGCACGGCAAGGTGCGCGTGCGGAAAAACCTGGCGGATGGCGCGAATGGCGGGGAGAGACATGACGGCATCGCCCAGCCAGTTGGTGGCGCGCACCAGCACCCGCGACATCGACGAGGGGTTGAAGGCCACTGTAGTTCAGGATAACGTAGCGCCCCCACTAGCCTTCTGCTTGCGGCCCGTGGGTACACTGAAAGCATGAGCTTTCGGTTGGTGGTGAATTATCGGGCGCGAGGGGACCAGGAGAACGCAATCGCCGAGCTGACCCGCGGAATCCGGGAAGGCGAACAGCACCAGGTTCTGCTCGGCGTCACCGGGTCCGGCAAGACGTTCACCATGGCCAAAGTGATTGAGTTGATGAACCGCCCCGCCCTGGTTCTGGCGCACAACAAGACGTTGGCCGCGCAGCTCTACCACGAATTCAGGTCGTTTTTCCCGGACAACGCAGTGGATTATTTCGTCAGCTACTACGATTACTACCAGCCGGAAGCCTACATTCCCGCCAGCGATGTCTACATCGAAAAGGAGTCCACCATCAACGACGAGCTGGATAAACTCCGCCTCGCCGCCACCAAATCGCTCTTCGAGCGGCGTGACTGCGTGATCGTCGCCAGCGTGAGCTGCATCTACGGCCTGGGCTCGCCCGAAGCCTACTACGGAATGCTGTTGATGCTGGAGAAGGGGCAGAAGATTTCGCGCAACCAGATCCTTTCGCGTCTGGTGGAGATCTTGTACGAACGCAACGACGGCGATTTCCGCCGCGGCACTTTCCGCGTGCGCGGCGACGTGATCGAAGTCTTCCCCACCTACGACGACAACGCCTACCGCATCGAGCTCTGGGGCGACGAAGTGGAGAGCCTCGCACAGATCGATCCGCTGCTGGGTCAGGTGAAGCAGACTTACCAGCGGCTGCCCATCTATCCCAAGACGCACTACGTGATGTCGCAGGAAACCAAGCTTGAAGCCATGGATAGCATCCGCGCCGAGCTCGAGTGGTGGCGCGAGGAACTGCAGAAACAGGGCAAGAGCATCGAGGCGCAGCGCCTGCACCAGCGCACCATGTTCGACTTGGAGATGATCAAGGAAATCGGCTACTGCCACGGAATTGAAAACTACTCGCGCCATTTCTCGGGCCGCCTGCCGGGCGAAGCCCCGCCTACCCTGCTGGATTACCTGCCGCACGATTCCATCATCTTCCTCGACGAAAGCCACCAGACCGTTCCCCAGTTGCACGGCATGTATCACGGCGACCGGTCGCGCAAAGAGGTACTGGTGGCTCACGGCTTCCGCCTGCCCAGCGCGCTCGATAACCGGCCGTTAACGTTCGAGGAGTTCGAGCATCGCGTGAACCAGTTGGTCTACGTTTCGGCGACGCCCGGGCCGTACGAATTGACCAAATCGAGCGGCGTGGTCATCGAACAGATCATCCGGCCGACCGGCCTGGTCGACCCGACCGTGGAGGTCCGCCCGGTCAAGGGGCAGGTGGACGATCTGCTGGGCGAGATCCGCAAGCGCGTGGAGGCCAATCAACGGGTGCTGGTGACCACGCTGACCAAGCGCATGGCCGAGGATCTGGCCGAATATTATTCCGAGGTCGGCGTGCGCTGCCGGTATCTGCATTCCGAAGTCACCACGTTCGACCGAATCCGCATTCTGCGCGACCTGCGCCGCGGCGAGTTCGACGTGCTGGTGGGCATCAATCTGCTCCGCGAGGGGCTGGACCTGCCGGAGGTTTCGCTGGTGGCGATTCTCGATGCCGACAAGGAAGGCTTCCTGCGGTCGTGGGGCGCGCTGATCCAGACCATCGGCCGCGCCGCGCGGCACGTGGAAGGCCACGCCATCCTCTACGGCGACGTGATGACCGACAGCATGCGCAAGGCACTGGCCGAGACGGGCCGCCGCCGCGCGGTGCAACTGGCTTACAACGAGCAGAACCACATTATTCCCCAATCGATCGTGAAGCCGATCGATATGAGCTTGGTGGCGGTGGCGGAGGGCGACTACGTGACGGTCCCGCTGGAATCGGACGACGAAGTCGAGACGCTAACCCCCGAGCAGCGCCTCAAGTTCATTGGCGAACTGGAAGAAAGCATGCGCCAGGCCGCGCGCAAGTTCGAGTTCGAAAAGGCGGCGCAGTTGAGAGACCGGGTGAAGGCTTTGAAGGCCGTGGCAGTGGCGTAGGACTCTTGGGCATATCGACGAGCCGCGCGTTGTCCTTCATCCACTGCCAGGTACAGAGAACAGCCAGACCATTCGATTCGGCGCTCTGCCGAACAAGGTTTACGGTGCGCCGCCCTTCACAGTTAGCGCGACAGCAAGCTCGGGCCCGCCGGTGAGCTTCGCATCGACTTCGCCGGCGGTTAGAGGTCTATCTCGAGGCGGGGATAAGACGAGCGGCGATCCGTCAGCAGCTAACTCAGGCTATCTGGCCCCGATCGTCGCCCCGGCCGTGCAGGCGCGCGGAACCCCCGATAAGATTAACGCTCGAATCCTTCCAGCGTCAGCTTGATGGGCCGTCTAACCGGCCGCTATCTCGCTTCCGCGTCCACGAGATTTCTCATGTCCCGATCCAGCGCTGCGCCGTCGAACGGGATAACCAGGATCTTGCTGCCGTGATTGTCGTTGCCTTTCTCCTGATCCTTAGGCACATCGAGCACAGCAAAGGTGAAGTACGCGACATGGCCGTTTTCGATCAGCACGGACGGCCGCTCCATTTTATCCCAGTGGTTTAGGGTTCCATCCTGGTAGCGGACGAAGTTCGTAGTCGGGTCGTACGCGACACCCCGATTTTTCCAATTACTGATGCCGTCAGGCGAGGTCAAATGGAAGGCCTTTCGTTCGCTCCAGCAGTTCACGACGATGTGATACATGCCGCCGCTATACCAGAGCACGGGATCTTCCAGATTGCGTAATGGAAGACCGGGCATGCCCGCGTAGATGCTGGGCCCCTGCAATTTGTACGGTCCAAGGACGCCATCGGAGCTGATCATGATCGCGCCGGAACGTGCCACGATTTCGAATTTGCCGTCAGGCCGCAGCATGACGCTGACATTGGACATCCGAGCGTCGCGAGGATTGAATTCGTTGCGATCGACCTTAATGGAACCGAGTTGCTCCCATGGACCGTCCAGAGACTTCGAGACAAAAACGTCGCCGGGCCTGGTTTCGCTTACCACCACGGCATAACGCTTGTCCGGAAGCACCAGCGCCGTGACGTTGTGGCCCCTGCCGCCCTGGTTGTCGGGCCAGGTCAGGCCCTGGTCTTTGTATGGCCCCATGGGGCTGTCGCTCACCGCATGGACCGCCTGGGAACCACCCCACCCGCTGTGGCCGCGGGCCTGGTCCCAGCGGCTGGCGAACATGTGGTACTTGTCATCGGGCCCCCGGATGATCTGGCCGTCCCAGTAACACCATTGCTTGATGGACGGGTCTTCGAGGCCATTTTCCGGGTCGCGGGGGAGGACGTTCGCCGCGCCCCACGCGTCTTTGACCAAGTGGCCCTGCACGGGCATGGGGAGGAAGTAGTCGATCAGCGCCTTGCCGCCTGCGGGCGTGACCCGGTAAAAGGCCGAGGCGTGAGCCGCAATTTTGAAGGTCTGCCCGATTTCTTTGCTCCCGAGCTCCTGTTTCGCCCAAAGGTCCCGAATCGTGCAGTTCGCCGGCAAGCCCAGATCGGACCAGTTCACTTTAATTTCTTCGCCCTGCAAGTCACCGATATTGAAGATCGCGAGGTATTTCGCGGCCGAACCGGGCAACTCCGCGATCCATCCGACCTGGTTGCCGCGCGTGAACAGCTCCCGGCTGGAGGCGGCCTTCTGATTGACGTCGAGTACTTCGTCATTGGTGATGAGGTCCAGCGTCCACTGGTCATTGTCGGGAAGATTTCCGCCGAACATGAGCGGTGAGCGAGCGATCGACCACAGCGTCATGAGGGTCCGCTGCTCATCGTGGGTCAGCAACGACATGCGCGGGTCGCCGCGTTCCGCACGGATGCCGATGTGGCCGAGGGGAAGCATGTCGCCATCCGGCCAGTTGCCGGCCTTGACATAGGGGTTCCATTTCGTGAAGTTCGGAAACTGGCGCTTGAGGTCCACCCAGCGATCCCAGAAGTCGTCCGAGATGCGCCACATTTGCGCGTACTTGCCGATGAACGCCGCTTTGGTCGCGTCGCGAGTTCCCGGCGACAGGCTGAGCACGATGGGGCGGCCGGTCTTCCGCAGCGCCGTGCTAAGCGCAGTGATCTCGCTGGAATGGTCGCCGCCCTCGCCGAACCCGAACATGTCGTCAGCCTTGATGAAGTCCAACCCCCATTCCGCGTAAAGTCTGGCGATGGAGTCGTAGTAGTCCTGCCCGCCGGGTTTGGCAACGTCGACGCCGTACATATCGGAGTTCCAGCGGCAGATGGAGTTCTTGTCGGCGATTTCGGGAGCCTTGCGCGTGCTGCCGGCGATCGGAAGGTCGCGATCGACGGCGCGACGCGGAATGCCGCGCATGATATGAATGCCGAATTTCAGCCCCTTCGAATGCACATAGTCGGCGAGCGGCTTGAAGCCTTTTCCATCCGCGGCGGAGGGAAAGCGATTCGGCGCGGGCATAAGGCGCCCGTTATTATCCATCACGAGTTCGGTATCGGGCCGGTAGCCGTGGATCTTGGGATTCGCCTCGGACCATTGAATATCGACGACAACGTATTGCCATCCGTGAGCGGCGAGGTTCTTGGCCATGTAGTCGGCATTGGCTTTGACTTCGGCCTCGGTGACACCGGTGCCAAAGGAGTCCCAACTGTTCCATCCCATGGGCGGGACCGGCGCGGGTACGTTCTGCGCGACCGTCGGCGCACAAAGAAGTATGAAAGCCGCTGCAGAGCGGATTGTGGCGGCAAGGGTCATGATGCGGTCTCCATGGATCATTTTGGACCATTTTGGCTCATTGACGGGCATGTTTCTGACTCATCTCCTGGTGCAGCAGGCCACCAGGACGACCACTCGCTAACTGGTTCTGCTTGGATACGTCTCCATCCAAAATACAGAGGCGTCCGAAACAGAGCTCGTAGCCGCTATTGTCGACGATTTCGAAGGCTCGCTGTCCGTCGCTGGTGTCGGCCAGTTCGCGGTGTATCGGAACAGCCTTGCCGACGTACTCCCCATACAGCGAGTCCGGATCAGACTGATCTGGAGGTCGTCGAAGATAAAGAAAAGGAGCTATGCAATTCAACTTTGGGCACATTTTGCGCTACCAAACCGGTTGTTTGGCGTCGTACTAACTCCACGCTTTTGCGTCAAGATGGGTGGTCTTTTCGATAACTCCCGCAACGGCGCTCTGCGACAACCCTGCTTCTCGGGCGGCACCAAAGTGGTCCATGCGGCACGGATCCATAGGGAGTCGCGCTCGCAAGGCGTTCTGGGTCTCATCCGGCCCGACTCGCGATGTCCTTTCCTACAAGTGGACCCAGCGCAGAGGTGGAGCGAAACGGGCGAAATCGGTATCGGCGGTGACCCACTCGCATCCGCTTTCGATCGCCAGTGCGGCGTGCACCGCGTCGCCCACCAGCTTTCCTTTGCAGGAGCCACGCTCGCAGAGGCCGCGAAAGATGGACCAGTGACGCGGGCCGGGGCGGATCATACTGCAGCCTCGCCGGGTGATCAGCGCATCGAGAAATCGAAAGGCATGGGGCATCGTCGAAGGCGGATCGAAGATGCGGGGATTGGTGACAATTCGCAGAAACCCGTGCGCAACTGACTCCGAAAGTGCAAATGGCTCTGGTCCGAGAGCCAGCGCCTTAAGCCACTCCGCGTACCGTTCATGCCCGGGCGACTCCTCGCGATGAGCATACACGAGAATGGTCACGTCCGGCATTTGCATCGCCGATCAACGTTTACCGCCGAAGACGGCCTCGTCATCCGCTGTGAGCATCGCCGACGTCCGGTCGAGATCGAGGTCCGGTTGAACCAGCCGGCCCCGCACCGTATGCAATCGGAAACGGCCCTCAGGCTCAATCCGATCCTGTGCCAGATCGATTCGCAGGGCATCCTCCACGACCTCACTCAGAGTGACACCGCGCGCCGCGGCGCGCGGTGTCACTCTGAGTGAGGTCGTGGAGGATGCCCTGCGAATCGATCTGGCAC
>Ga0075019_10000249_pt1 | contig 30702 bp, 23 predicted proteins | sample ColStrG_CSR_2013_FD_71473 | JGI IMG/M metagenome (GOLD analysis project Ga0075019, IMG submission 71473) | Freshwater sediment microbial communities in response to fracking from Pennsylvania, USA - Cold Stream Run_MetaG_CSR_2013 | ecosystem: Environmental > Aquatic > Freshwater > Creek >...
GGTTCCCACTTGGGAAGCCATAGGTCACCCCGCCGACCGTCGCCGAGGACTGGGCGTTGGCCGCGCCGCTGGCGATCGCGCCCTGACCCAGCGCCGTCGCGTTCAGGCCGTTGGCGACCGCGCCATCACCCACCGCCGTGGCGCTGGCGCCATTGGCCGCCGCGTTGGCGCCCAGCGCCGTCGCCTGGGCGCCGGTTGCATTCGATCCGTAGCCGAACGCGGATGCGCCCGAGCCATTGGCCGAGGCGCTGGGGCCAGCGGCTGTGTCGTTGTTGCCCAACGCCGTGGCCCCCGTAGCGCTGGCTGAGGCGTTCACGGCGAAGAACTTCGACCCGCCAGTGGCGACGTTGGTCAGCGAGCTGGAGAGATCGGCCAGGACCGTATCGGTGGCGTAGAGTTGCGAACCGTTGATTGCATCCGTCGACGTCGCCGTCACCTGACCGGCGGCCACGTTGGTGATCTGGCGGCCGGCGGTCGATGTTCCCACCGACACAACGGCAGACGGATTGCCGTTGGCGAAACCATAGGTGATGCCGCCAATCGTCGCCGAGGAGACCGGCGTCGCCGGGCCGCTGGCGACCGAGCCTTGGCCCAAGGCGACATCGCCGGCGTAGGACGCCGTCGACTCCGCGCCCAAGGCCAGACTGTTGGCGCCGTTGGAGATCGCATTGGCGCCGATCGCGACGGCCGGTCCGCCGACCGCGCCGCTGGCCGTCGCCCCCGCGCCAATGGCCACATCCTGGCCGCTGCCGGCCGCGTCGGAGAAATAACCGACGGAGATCGCTTCGCCGCCCACCGCCGAGGCGTTGGCTCCGGCGGCGTAGGCGTTGGTCCCGTTCGCCGTGGCGCCGAAGCCCGTCGCGGTGGCGTTCGATCCTTGAGCGAGGGTGTCCTGCCCAAGCGCCGTGGCGTTCACGCCATTGGCGACCGCGTTCTCGCCAAGTGCGGTCGCCGAGGCTCCGTTGGCCACAGCGTTGGCGCCCAGCGCCGTCGCCGCGCCGCCGGTCGCGGTCGCGCCATAGCCGAACGCCGACGCGCTGGAGCCGTTGGCCAGCGTGGCGGGGCCGGCGGCCGTCGTGTTGGCCCCGAAGGCGTTGGCGCCCGCGGCGCTGGAATTCACCTGATAATATTTCGCGAGCTGGGAGACGGAACCGGAAACGTTCACGAGCGAACCCGACACATTCGTCAGGGACGTGCTGACCCCGCCCAGCGAACTCGAGACATTCGTCAGCGACGTAGAAACACCGCCAAGCGAAGCGCTGACGCCGCTCACCGATGTAGAAACGCTTACGAGCGAGCCGGACACGTTCGTCAGCGAAGTGCTGACACCGCCCAGCGAGGCGCTGACCCCGCTCACCGACGTCGATACGTTTACGAGCGAACCCGACACGTTCGTCAGGGACGTGCTGACCCCGCCGAGCGACGTCGAGACATTGGTCAGCGATGTGGAAACACCGCCGAGCGAGGCGCTGAGGCCGCTGACCGACGTGGACACGTTCACGAGCGAGCCCGACACATTGGTCAGCGATGTGCTGACGCCGCCCAGCGACGTCGAAACGCCAGTCAGGGATGTGCTGACCCCGCCCAGAGAGGTCGAAACGTTGTTGAGCGAACCGGACACGTTGATCAGTGACGAATTCAGGACGGTGACCGATCCGGACACCCCGCCGAGAACGAGGTCGGTGGCGTAAAGCTGCGAGCCATTGATCGCGTCGGTCGACGACGCGGTGATCTGACCGGCCGCGACGTTCTGGATCTGCCGCGCGCCGGCGCCCCCGCCGCCCACCGAAACAACGGCGCTGGGCGACGTGCCCGCGAAGCCCCCGTAGGTGACTCCACCGACAACCGCGCTGTTGGTGGGGGTCGCCGCCGTCGTCGCCGATCCCGCGCCGAGCGCGACGCTGTTGGCGATGCTGGCCGAGGCTCCGGCGCCCAGGGCCACCGCCTGATTGGTCGAGGCCGAGGCGTTGGCTCCCATCGCGACAGCATTGGCTCCACTGGCGGTGGCGCCGGCGCCACCGGCGAATCCGCCGACAGCGGAGGCGCTGGCCCCCGGTCCGAACGCCACCGCGTTGGCGGCGCCGGCGTTACTGGCCGTGCCGATCGCCACGGCGTTGGTCGCGCTCGCGTTCGGCGCGCTGGAATCAAACTGGAAATTTCCGTTGGCGCCGTTGGCCCCCGCGCCGATCGCGATGGCGTCCTGGCCCGTGGCCTGGGTTGAGTTGCCCAGGGCCAGGGCGTTGGTGCCCGTGGCGCTGGCCACATTGCCAAGGGCGATCGTGAAGTCGCCGCTGGCGGTGGACTGACGCCCCTCGGCGATCGACTCTCGGCCGCTGGAGACGTTCACCACGCCGATGGCGATTGAGGAGTTGCTCGAAGCGGTGTTGCCGAAACCCAGGTCGGTGCTGTTGGGGCCGTTGACCTCATTGGCGTAGCCGATGGCGATGCCCGGAAACGGGGCGACGCCCGAGGTGTCGGTGAAATTGGTGATGTTGATCTGATTGGTGTCGCCGATGGCGATGCCCGACGAATTGCCGGCCACGTCGGTGTTGTTGTTCGCGCCGATGGCCACCGAAGCCAATGAAGCGGCGGTCGATCCCGTCCACAGCGTCAGCGCCCCCACCCCGTTGTGACTGAAGAACCTCTCAAAAGCGTTGGAGAGATTCGACGTGCCGATGACCGAGCCCGTGCCGATCCCTACCGATCCGGGGACGATATTGGCGCCCGTTTGGGTCGCGCCGCCGGCCAGGTACTGGGCGAAACCGGCCTGGGGCGCGGCCATAAGGCCAAGGCCCGCCAGGAGCGCCATCGCGGACACCCCCACCGTCTGCCGACCGACCACCGCCGACACCCAGCCAGGCTCGCCGAGATGAGGGACGCCGCCCGCGCCGATCGCGCCAACCGCCGGGTCCCGGCCTTCGCGCATGACACTGCAGGCCATGCGAAGCGCCTGAAAGATGTGGCGCCGGTCACCCTGGGCCTGCATCGGGTCGAACAGGAAATCACGCTCGGGCCGACGGTTCGAGAACGGCGCATTCGACATGGATCAGACCCCTGGAAACCTCGGGGTCGACCGCGCGGTGTTGCCGTACCGCGGGTGTGCCGATCCACCCCATCACGCAAAATTTATCGGGACAGAGGCGGTCACCCCGCCGAAGTCGTACAGTTTTCACTGTAAATATACGTAGGATTCAATGCAATCCGCGTCCGGGGCCGCTCGCGCCAGCCAGGGCTTTGGCGGCCAATCTGGGACCAATTGTGACGAAAATTAAAAGACTTGACGAACCGATCAGGATCCAGCGGTGACTGCCAGAATGGAAATTTCAGGATATGAATATAGGGAAAATACCTAATTGACGGTCGCCAGCATGGGTTTGCGGCAATGTCGGGGGCTCAGTTCGACTTGCTTCTTAGCGTCTTCAACGCGCGGGGCGTGACGACCAAGGCGGCTCTGGCGGGCTCACCCCGCACTCATCTTTTCGCGTTTGCGAAACGACCGTCGCTAACCTTTCGTTAACACCTTCTCTGACCCGCGAGCTTTTACTTTGTAAGCAGACCTGCCGCGACACTTCGCCGCACCTCCGCTTCGTCAATTTACTCAGCGCCTTGTCACATCTCTGTCGCGACGGGCTCGGTTCGCGAACGCGACTGCAAACCACTCGACCTCATACGGCGGCGAGCGCGATCGGCCTACGATCCCCGGCGACCTCCTGCGTCCAGATCGCGCGGTAGAGGCGCTCAAGGTCGCGCGCGAATCCCCGAGTGTCGAAAAGCGGTGAGCCCATTCGGGCCTCGCCAACCCTGGTCCGCAGAGTGGCCAGGGCTGAGCGATCGCGCGCCAGATCGACCACAAGGGACTCGTAGGCTGCGTCATCCTCGACGATCAGGTCCGGCAACCCCACGGCGGATAGCAGACTGGCCGCCACCCGCGAGGCGAACGAGGGCCCGATCTTCGTCACCAGCGGCACGCCAGCCCAGAGGGCGTCACTGCCGGTCGTGTGAGAGGTGTAGGGAAAGGTGTCGAGCGCGATGTCGGCGCATTGCAGCCGTCCCAGGTGGTCCTTCTGCGAGAGCGCGGGTGCGAAGAACAGGCGATCGGCCGCGACGCCACCGCGTTCGGCCTCGGCGCGAAGGTTGTCGGTCGCCCATCGATTGGTCTCGAAGACCCAGAGCACCGCATCAGGCAATTGGCGCAGCAACCTCATCCAAAGGGCGAAGGTCTCCGGCGAGAATTTGTAGCTGCGGTTGAAATTACAGAGGACCAGGGCGTCGTCGGGCAACCCCGCTTCACGGCGGCTGACGGGCGGACCGATCTCTCGCCGGTCGTCATTGGGCTGATAACAGTGCGGCATCAACGCCAGGGTCTCGCTGTAAGCGTCCGCCTGGCTGAGCGGCGTCACCACCGGGTCGCCAATCAGATAGTCGGCCAGTCGCGGAGCGCCGAGGGTGCCCGGATATCCAAGCCAGCTGACTGTGATCGGCGCGGGCCGACGGGCCTGGATGCCCAGACGGTTTTCCTCGGTGTAGCCCTTGAGGTCCACGAGGATGTCTATCCCGGCCTCGGCGATTTTTTGCGCCGCCGCCTGATCGGACAGGGCGTACAGGTCGACAAACTGGTCGCTCGCGGCCTCGGATCTCGCCCTGCCCCGGTCGGCGACGGGTCGCCCGGTCGAAAATCCGTGGACGGAGACCACCGACTTATCGTGGGATTCCAGGACGCCGTTGAACAGCCATGTGGTGGCGTGGTCGGAAAAATCCGACGAAATATACCCAATCCGCAAGCGGTCGGTCGGCTTGGGCGCTCTCGTGACCAATGGCTGGCGCGCGAGGGCCTCGCCGTGGGCGCGGGCCGCAAAACCCTCGGCGACCCGGCGGTGGTCCCTCGGCGTCAGGCTGGGAATGATGAGCATCTCGAAAGGACCCATGCCCGCCGCGTCGCCGCGCCGCACAAGATCCGTCACAGCGGCCTCGGTCGCGGGCAGATCCGACCAGTCGCACAGCATGCGCTGGGTCAGCATCAGCTTGCCAAAAGGATGGGCGTAGCCGGGATCCCGCGCCGAGGCGCGATAGGCTTCGACGGCTTCATTGGGCCGCTTCAGGTCGACCAGCAGATTGGCCAGATTGTTGAGAATGAAGAGGTGGTCCGGCGCATGCGCCAAGGCGGCGCGGTACACAGGCTCGGCCTCGGCCAGCCGTCCGAGACCGTGCAGCAAGAGGCCGAGATTGCACGCCGCATTGGTATCGGCGGCGTTGTAGCTCAGAGCCTCGAGGTAGGCGGCTTCGGCCTCGGCTTTGCGGCCGGTCTCTCCGAGAATGAGTCCGAGGTTGACCAAGGCGTCGGGATTGCGCCGATTGAGCGCCAGGGTTCGTCGGTACAAGGCCTCCGCCTCTTCGGCCCGTCCCTGGTCCTTATAGAGATTGCCGAGGTTATAGAGAGCGACCGTGTAGTTGGGATCGGCGGCCAGAACGCTCAGAAACGCCGCTTCGGCGCGGCCCAAGTCACCATTATCCTGAAACACCCGGCCAAGGTTCACCTCGGCGGACAGGCACCCGGCGTCGAGTTCCAGCGCTCGCTGGTAGGCCAGCACCGCCTCGTCCTTGCGGCCCAGAGCGGCATAGAGCAGTCCGAGGTTGTTTTGCACGTCGGCGAAGGTCGGCTCGGCCGCCAGGGCGAGGCGGAACGTGTGCTCGGCTGCCGCCAGGTCCCCCATGCGCTGGTGACAGATCGCGGCGATGTTGAGCAGCGGCGCCGTCCTGGTCTGATCGGGTAGCGCAGCCTCGATCAGCGCGATCGCCTCGGCGTGACGCCCTTCATGCAGGAGGCTCACCGAAGTGGAAAAGACGTCCTGGTCCATGACGGTCGGTTCTGGCGCCTCATGAGGGATTCGACGTTCACCCGGCGCGAGGTGAGTGTCCCGATTGGGGGTGGCTTGCCAGTCGCCGGACTGGCGCCATACTCCCTTTAGGCTGGCGACGGCGAGGGCGACAATCCATGAAGATTCTTTTGGCGTTTCGGACCCGGACACTGTCCACGATGGCGGTGGTCGCGGTGATGGCCCTGGCGGGATGGTCCGCCGCGTCATCGTCGACGGCCGCCCAGCCGAGGCCCGGCGCCAATGAAATCCTTACGTTATTTCGCTACACGATGCTTGCGCTGGACACCGCCGACAAGACCGGGAATTATTCCGTTTTCCGCTCTTTGTCCGCGCCGGGCTTCCAGGCCAACAGCGTCGAAGCGATCGCGGCAAGCACCAAGCACCTGCGCGCGCGGCGAATCGATCTGGCGGAAATGGCGGTGCGCAAGCCGCGCTTCTCGGCCCCGCCGGCCGTGGGGCCGGACGGCGTGCTCCATATGAACGGCCAGCTGCTCGCCGGTCAGACCCTGCTCACCTTCAACATGGGCTATATGTATGTCGATGGGACCTGGAAACTGAGCGCCCTGACTCTCGGCTACCCCACCGAAACCGCGGCGGCGAAATAGTTCGGCACTTCAGCGGACGTAGCTCGCGCCGTTGATATCCAGTGCGGCGCCCGTCATCGACGGTGGCGCGTCCAGGGCCAGATAGGTCACCGCTCCGGCGACTTCTGCAGCCGTCGCGACCCGTCCGAGGGGAACCTCGCCGACAATTCTCGTTGCGTCCGCGGACGACAACGCTTCGGCGGCCATGTCCGTTTCGACAAACCCCGGGCAGACCGCGAAGGCGAGAATTTGGTCCGCCGCGTAGCCGCGCGAGATCGTGCGTGTCATGGCGACCATGCCCGCCTTGGAAGCCGCGTAGTGCCAGTAGTCTGGCGAATCCCCCCGCCAGGCCGCGCGGCTGGCGATATTGATGATTCGCCCGCCCATGGCCCGGGCGCGCCAATTCCTGACCGCATGGCGCGACAGTTCGGCGCTCGCTCGCAAATTGATCGTCCAGTCGCGTAAACCGGCGGCCGCCCAGGCGGTGTCGTCCATATCCAGTGGCGCCGGCTCGTAAACGCCCGCATTGTTGATGACGACGTCGATGCGACAATCGAGCGCGGCCAGCGCCCGAGTCCACAGACGTCCAGCCGCGCCGTCGGTGGCGAGATCCTCTCCCAAAAAGGCGCCTTGGTCGGTGCGCGCGTGACCGCAAACGCGGGCGCCGCGCGCGGTAAGATTCTCCGCGATCGCCGCGCCAATTCCACGACTGGCGCCGGTGACAAGGATGTGGGCCGTCACAGCTTGCATTGTTCGATCCTAGTTGAGCCGCGTCATGATGTTCGCGACGAAAATGAAGCATCGCGCGGCAAGAACGGTTGGAGTAGCCTTCGCCCGTCGCAAAGCAAATCGCCTGGGAGGGCGCCATGAGCCTCGTCGAACATCCAAATACAGCGGGCCTGATCGCACGCGTTCAAAACATCCTCTTGAAGCCGAAGTCCGAGTGGGAAGTGATCGATGCCGAGTCGGCCACGCCCGTGGGACTCTATCTTGGCTACGCTTGCATTCTGGCCGCGATTCCGCCGATCGCACGTCTGATCGGCGGACAGGTCTTTGGCTACGGCGCCTTTCTCATTCACTTCCACCCGCCGCTGCTGTCGTCGATCGCCAGCGCGATCGTGGGATATGTCTTGGGCCTGGCCTCGATCTTCGTCTTCGCCCTGGTCATTGACGCTCTGGCGCCCAGCTTCGATGGCCGCAAGGATTCGACCCAAGCGCTCAAGGTGGCGATCTATGCCTCCACCGCCAGCTGGATCGGCGGCGTTTTCAGCCTTGTCCCCGCCTTGGCTCTGATCTCGGCGCTGTTTGGTTTCTACAGCCTCTACCTGCTCTATCTCGGCATTCCGGTCTTGATGAAGGCGCCCCAGGAGAAGTCCCTCACCTACACCATCGTGGCGATCGTCGCGGCGGTCGCAATCTACCTCGTCGTCGGACTGGTGATGGGCGTAGTGGCGAGCGTCACCGGGGTGATTTCAGGCGCCGGCCTGGGCGGCATGGGCGTCTATTGACCCCTATGCGCAGCCGAGGCCCTAGGCCGCGACCGGAAACGTAGGCCAACGCCCGACGATCTCGCCGCCGTCGTAGGCGGCGAGATCGCCATATTGCAGGAACACACCCTCGCTCTCCGTGGGTCGGAAGAAGATGTAATCATCCTCTTTCAGATCGACCTTGGCCGACGAGGTCAGCATGGCCCGATCGCCGTAGAGCTTGCTGAAGCGCACGCCGGGGGGCGAGATGGGCTCGGCGTCGCCATAACCATAGGCGAAATAGCCTCTGCGGCTGTTGGGATCGATGAAGTTCAGCGCCCCGGCGGCGCCCTCAAGGCTGGGTATCAGCGCCTGGTCCATGCGCTTGAGCACAGGTTCGGCGATAAAGGCGGCCGGGATGTGCGCGGTCAGGGTATCGAGATCGAAGTGCGTGGGTTTCACGAACGCGGAGCCGATGGCGACCTCGTTGGCGACCTTATCATTCAGGTGCAGGCGATAGGTTGGACTGCCCGCGGTGTTGAGGGTGCGCGCGGGATCGTGACCCAGGGCCGCGACCAATGCGGCGTTGGCCTCGGCGTAACGGCGCTTGACGCGCGCGAGCTCGGCGTCCTTGAACGGCACGCCTTCCACCTGGGCGTCATACCCCATCAGACCGGTGACAGTGACCAGCGGTTCGGCCTTGGCCAGCGCCAGGACAGCGGCGACCGCCTGGGCGTCGGGCAGGCCGCCGCGATGCAAGCCAACGTCGATCTCAAGATTGACCCGGATCGGCGCGCCGCGGGCGCGCGCCACGGCCGCGTATTGGACGAGGCGCTGGGGACTGTCGACAAGCCACTGCGGGCGGGCGGCGGGCGATGGATCGCCAGCGCGGCGACGCAGGAACTGATCCACCAGCATGGCGGGCAGCGGACGGCCAAGCAGGACATCGGCGCCCGAAAAGTCCCGGGCAAGGGTCTCGAGCATAACGCTGTTGAACACCATCAGCCGGTTTGTGTTGGCGCCCCGCATGACCGCCTTGAGCAGTTCCGGCGCCTGCAGGGACTTGGTCACGACCCGCAGCGACAGGGGCGTGGGTCTTAACGCGGCGTTCACCGCGCCGATGTTCGCGGCCAACCGCTGCGTGTCGACCACGAGAGTCGGCTCGGCGACGCCAGCGCGCTTCAGGGCCTCCGAGAGCCGGGCGAAGTACGCCGGATGGCCGCCGGCGATCTCGGCCCTAGGCCATAGCGCAAATGCGGCAAGCGCGGCGCCGCCGCCGCCAGCGGCAAGCAAGGCGCGGCGAGTGGAAATATGCGGCATCGCGAATCCTCACCCAAGGCTTCACCGCGCCCCAGATGAGGGGCGCCGTCTTCTTCAGCCGACCTTTCGCGCGCGCCCTCGAGGCCGTCAGGCGTCGACCCGCTCCTCGGCGGCGACGAAACCCTTCCAGTTGTTCATATATTCGATGAACACCGGGCTGAGGCGCTCCTTGGCCAACCAGCCGCGGGTGACGGGCAGGGCCGCGACCTGGAAGTTGGCGTCGGCGGCGGCGAGGTTGGGGAAGTCGTGGTGCAACACCCCTCCGCGGCCAATGACCGCGAAATCGCAGCCATGGGCCAAGGCCTGACGGCAACGCTCGGCCGACGTGAGTTTGCCCGCGGCGCCCATGCGGGTCTCGCCCCGAGGCAGCTCCATGAACCAGTCGACCAGCGGCTTGGACGCGTACTCCGCTTCGACCGGCGGCTTGAACGTGTCCCACAACGACATGTCGATGTAGTCGAGCTTGTTCTCATTCAACAGACGCTGAACCAGGGCCAGCTGTTCGCCAAAACGCAGGCCAAAGCGCTCAGGCGAAATGCGCACGCCGAGCTGAAAATTGGCGCCGGTGCGGGCGCGGATGCCGTCGATGATCTCGAAGAGCAGTCGAGCGCGATTTTCCGCCGAGCCGCCATAGCGGTCTTCGCGACGATTGGTCTCAGGGCTGAGGAAGGCGCAGAGGATGTAGCCGTGGGCGCCGTGCAGCTCCACGCCATCGAACCCCGCCGTCTCCGAACGGACTGCGGCGGCGATGAAATCCTCGGCCAGGGCTTCGACCTCGCCCGTGGTGAGCGCACGCGCCCCGGTTTCCGCATCCTCGGAAGGACCGTGCGGTGTCTCGCCGATCAGCGCCTTTGGCGAACGGATCCCCGCGTGGTGAAGCTGCACCGACGAGACCGCGCCTTCGGCGCGAATCTTGGCGGCGAGGCGCGTCAGGCCGGGCAGATGCTTGTCGGAAAACACGCCGAGCTGGCCGGGGAAACCCTGGCCCGTCGCCTGCACATGGGCGGCGCAGGTCATCACCAGGCCGAAACCGCCCGTGGCCCTGTAAGTCAACCAGTCGAATTCCTCATCCGAGAGCGTTCCGTCCGGGTGGCTCTGGCAGTTGGTCAGCGGCGCCAGCATGAAGCGGTTCTTCCACGCGGGGCCGCGCTTCAATGTCATCGGAGCGAAGAGGTCGGTCATGCAATGTCCCTGGCTGGCGGCGCCGCTATTATTGGCAAACCCCTACCGGCGTGGCGGATTTGCGCAAGTCCATTCCGGGGGCGGAACGGCGGCGAATCCTTCGTGTTTTTCTCAGTCGGCCCGTAGAAACTCGATGATCGCTGCGTTGGCCGCGCGGTCCTGCAGCATGAACATATGACCGCCGTCGAAGAACCTCAGGTCGGCGCCGCGGATGCGTTCGGCCATGGCGTTTTGCGTCGCCGGCAGGGCGATGCCGTCGAAACGGCCGGCGGCGATCATCACCGAGCAGGCGATCTGACCAAGACGGTCCCAGGTATCGTGCCCCGCCCGCGCCTCCAGCTGGCGCAGGGCCCCATGGGCGTGGCCGGGTTCGTCGGCGTAGGGGTCGGCGGCGCCGAACGCTACCCACCGTTCGTATTCCTCTGGATTGGCGGCGGCCCAGGCGGCGTCGCGGCGGGTGTCGGAGATGGGTATCAGCAGTCGCGAACGCTCTAGCCGATCCATATGCGCGATCTTGTGGAAGGGGTAGGATCCGCCGCCCGCGCCGCCAGGCGAGGTGCAGGCCAGAACAAGGCGGCTGACCCGCCCGGGATGTCGCAGAACCAGCTCCTGGGCGACCATCCCGCCAAATGAGACGCCGAGCACGCGCGCGCTGTCCCACCCCACGTGGTCGAGCAAGGCGGCCGCGTCATCGGCGTAGTCGCTCATCGAATAGAGCCTGTCGGGTTTCGCGGACTGTCCCAGCCCACGCTGATCATAGGCCAGAACGTCGAACGCCTTGGGATAAGGACCATCGAACAGGTTGGGACGATTGCGCAGATCGCCGCCGGTGCCGGAAATGTACAGCAGCGGCGGCCCCTCGCCCTCACATTCGTAGTAGAGGTCGATGTCGCCCACGCGCGCCAAAGGCATGTTGTTCCTCCCCTTCGAACAACTCCGTTGTATTGAGGGATAGCGATCAGCGTGGATAATCACAAACCCGCCACCACCGGATGGAACACCCCATGGCCAGACTTCCCGCCGACATCTTCACCGAACAGGACGACATCGACGTCGACACCCTGGCGAACCTCGGCCCTTTGACGGCCCTGGCGGGGATATGGGAGGGCGCCAAGGGCAAGGATGTGAACCCTTTTGGCGATGGACCGCGGCGTCAGGACTACGTCGAGCGCATCGAGCTGCAGCCGATCGACCCTCAATCCAACGGTCCGCAACTGCTTTACGGCTTGCGCTACCACACCCGAGTCACCAAACCCGGCGAGGTCGAGACCTATCACGATCAGGTCGGCTATTGGCTCTGGGAGCCGGCCACCGGCCTCATCCTCCACTCCCTGACCATCCCGCGTGGCCAGAGTCTGCTGGCCAAGGGGCGGGCCGAGGCGGCCGCGACCTCTTTCCAGGTCAGCGCGCGGCGAGGATCAACCGAAAACGGCATCGTCTCCTCCGCCTTCCTGGAAGCCGCGTTCCGCACCGAGTCATTTACCCTGAACGTGACCACGCACACCGATGGGACATGGTCGTACAGCGAAGACACTGTGCTGAAGGTGCGCGGCGAGCCGGAGCTGTTCCACCACACCGACGCCAATACGCTGACGCGGATCGCCGCGGCGACGCCGAACCCGTTGGCGCGGTAGCCCTCAGCCCGCCGCCAGCCGCTCGCGGAATAGATCGCGGGCGGCTTTGAACACCTCGAAGGGAAACTTTATCGGCGCGCCGGCGAGAGCGGCGGCGAGCATATCGATATGAGCGGCCCACCCCGCGGCCGATCGGCCGGCGTCCTCCCCGTCTGGCACGCTAAGCGTCAGGGTCAGACCGGTGGCGGCGCCGATCGGCTCAAGCTCGAAGCGGATCGGCCGGTCAGGTTCGCCCGGTCCGCTCCAGGAATATTCCAGAGCCTTGGGGCGGTCGAAGGCCGAAACGACGCTATCGATGACTATGCCGCTGTCGGTGAAATTGAGCTTCACCGCGCCGCCAACCTGCGGTTCGATGGTTCCGGGCGCCAGCCAATCGACGATCTTGTCGGCGTCGGTGAGGGCGGCCCAGACCTCCTCGCGCAGGTTCTCCAGTGTCAGGGCGAAGCGCGCCACCACCCGACCGTCCGAACGGGTGAAGGTGGCAGTCTGATAGGTCGCCTCGGGCATTTCGGCGTCATCGGACAATGGAACTCTCCCTCACACGCTCGGGCCACAGCATGAGGCGAAGCCTAGACAGACGGAAACCCGTGCAATTTGACCTGAATCAATCGCCGCCGGCCGCGGGCCGCGTCACACGTCGAAGCGGAACGCCTGCCCGTCACTCTTGATGTGGCCGGCCGTCGGCCCGGCATAGTGGGTGCCGATCACCAGGATCGGCTTGTCGGCCCACTCGGCGAACATCTTGCGGCGCATCGCGGTGCTGGCGTCGTTGTCCGTGTCGAACGGCGGCGCCCAATCGGGATGCCCCATCTGGCAGGGGTGGTGGGTCATATCGCCGGTGATGACCGCCGTCTGGCCTTGTGACTCGATCACGACGCTGACGTGGCCTGGGGTGTGGCCGGGTGTCGGGGTCAGGCGAATCTCCGGCGAAATCCGGTGATCCATCTCGACGAGTTCGGCGAGGCCCGCGTCCAGGATTGGCGTGACCGAGTCGGCGAGAATCTGCTGGTTCTCTTCCTCCGGCTCGCCTTTCCAGTGCTCAAGCTCCTTGCGACCGATCAGATAGCGGGCTTTTGGAAAGGTGGGGATCCATTTGCCGTCCTGCAGCATGGTGTTCCAGCCGACATGGTCGACGTGCAGGTGGGTGCAGACCACGGCCTGGACGCTGTCGCGCGTCCAGCCGGCCGCCTCCAAGTGGGTCAGGAAATCGGTATGCAACGGCCTCTTGCCTGTGATCCCCCGCGGACGATCGTTGCCGATGCACGTGTCGACGACCAGCCTCAGGCCCGGCGCCTCCACCAGCAGGGCGTGGATCGACAAACGCATGCGATCCTCTTCGTCCACGAAATGGGGATAGAGCCAGGGCATCGTCCGCAGGGCCTGCGGTGTGGCTTCCGGCAGGAACGGGTGTTTGGGGTCGTAGGCGACCGGCAATTCCATTTCGACAATGCGCGTGATTTTCACGTCGCCCACGGTCCAGCTGAGCATCGGCATTCCTCCTGATTGTTGGGCAACGGTTTAGGCAATCGTCGCGCGCGCGACCAGCCCCCAGAGCTTTTCCCCGCCTTCTGCGCCCTTCCCGTGAAACTCGGGCCTAGGGTTTCGACGCATAGCTGACAGCCATGCCCGCTCGCACATCCTGCTGCACGCCGTACTGCGGAAAGGGGTAGCGAAAACCGTTCTTCGCCAACGCCTTCATCCCTGCGATCGCCTTGGCCAGGTATTCCGGCGGCGTGGCCATCAGCATCTCGTCGTCGAGAACCCCGCCATAGCGGCGCTCGGCGAAACAGGGGATCGAAAGGCTGGGGATACGCTTGCTCAGCGCCCGGCCCCAGGAATCGGCGCAGGCGCTCTCGCCGACGACACTGAAGTCGAACGACTTGTACCCCGACCACTGCAGGCCGTTGATGAAATAGATCATCGCCCCGGGCGTCGCGTAGAAAAGCGCGATGTCTGGCTCGCCCAGACGGCCGGCGGCCAGCGGCCCAACCGCCAGGGCTTGATAGCGGCCGTCGGGCACGCAATGCATCGACGACTGATGCGCGGCGGCGTCCTCGAGCGTGGAGAACCAAACGCCGGTCATATGCTTGCCGGAATACCAGGCCTCGGTCTTCGCCTCGCCAAGCCCAACCACAGCGCGACATTGTTCGCCGACCAGGTCGTCGGCCGTGATGCCGACGGTCCAACCCAGGCGCGAGGCCTGGCCGACAATCTGATCGAGGGTGTGGATCGCGCCCGGTCGCCGCACGCGCGGGATCGCCTCCATGTCCTCCCGCCGCTCGTAAAGCTTCATCGCGAACGGGATTGAGCGAAGTTTCAGGAGGGACTCAAGTTCGTCGGCCAAGGACGCCCAATCGGTCGTCGGCGTCGCGGTTTCGCTCATCGTCGGTTTCCTCCCCTATCCATTCGTCGAACACACGCCTGCCGGGGCCCCACGTCAAGGCCGAGCCCTCGGCCATCGGTCGGTGATGGCGGGACGGGCCGACCTTTTTTGAGCCCATCGATCCCAATCTCGTCCTCTGGTGGTGTCCCGCAGGCCGATTGCCGACGCCGCGGGCCAGTCGCGTCATCTCGCCGATCACGGGCCCTCGTCGCGGGCGTTTGGCTTCGCCTCGGCGTTTCCGATTGAATCAGGTGTGGAATTGGCGCCGCCAAGTCTGTCACTATAGGCCGTGGTCGAATCTCCCTCTCCCGCTATCGTATGATCTGGACGCGCCGCACCTGGATGCGCCTGGGCGTGGTCAGCGCGCTCTGCGCCGTGATCTCCAGTCTGCTCGCCTTCAGATTGCAGGACGCCGGAGCGCAGAGCATGATCCGACTGGGATCGGGCTTTCAGTTCATGCACGCCATGGCAACCATCGCCTGCGCCACGTTCATTCAGGTCGGCGCGCGAAACGCGCGTCACGCCCCCGCCTTCTTCCTTGTCGGGTCCGCCATCTTCAGCGGCTCGCTCTACGCCCGCGCCGCGGGCGTTTGGGATGGCGGCGACCTGGCCTTGGCCCTGGGAGCCGCGTTGGCCGCCGGCGGCTGGGGAGCATTGTTGATCGCCGGCGCGGATATCGACGGCGGCGACGCCTGAGGTCCAACTGGCCCGCCTCGCGCTCGCGCCAGAGGTAGACGAAAGCGATCGACCGTTAGGGATCGGCGCGCTAGCGAGGGACGCGCCGGTTTGACCTTGCCGTCGAACCCTTGGAAAGTGCCTTCATGCTGGCCCCTCCCCTTCGCAGGCTGTGTCTGGTCACCGGAGCCTCCGCGGGGATCGGCGCGGCGTTCGCATCGGCCTATGCCGCGCGGGGATGCGATGTGGCGCTGGTGGCCCGGCGCAAAAGCCGGCTGGATGATCTGGCCGCCGCATTGACCGCCCGCCATGGCGTCAACGCCATCGCCATCGCCGCGGACCTTGGCCGGAACGATGCGGAAGTACCGGTCCTGTCGGCCCTGGCCGAACACGGCCGGCACGTCGATATTCTGGTGAACAACGCTGGTTTTGGCATTCCACGCGACTTCATCGCCGAGCCCTGGGCGCGGCAGCGCGAGTTTCTGATGACCATGGCGGTAACGCCCTGCGCCCTGGCCCACGCGGTGCTTCCTGGCATGATGGCGCGTGGAGACGGCGCAATCCTGAATGTCGCGTCAATGGTCGGGTACGCGCCCGGCGTGGCTGGCAATACGCTCTATCCCGCAGTCAAGAGCCTGATGATCAAGTTCAGCCAGTCATTGAACGCCGAATGCCGCGGCCATGGCGTCAGCGTCACCGCCGTTTGCCCAGGAACCACCTTGAGCGAATTCGCCCAGGCCGCGGGGATACCTGGTCGCGAAAACATGAAGCCTGGTCCGTTCACCCAGACCGCCGAAGCCGTGGTCGCCGAGGCTATCCGCGCCAATTTGCGGGGTCGCGCGGTTGTCATCACCGGCTGGCATAACCGCCTCGCCGTGACGGCCCTGCGCGCTTTGCCCGAATCCCTTGTTCGCGCCGTGATCAACGCGGGAGCGGCGCGTTTCCGTCCGAAGGAGTAGAGTATGGCCGAGCATTATGATGTCGTGATCGTCGGGTCCGGCGCCGGGGGGGCGACGATCGCCCAGCGGCTCGCCCCAACGGGCAAGAAGATCCTGATCCTCGAGCGCGGCGAGCACCTGCCGCGGGAAGCGGAGAACTGGAGCGCCAAGGCGGTCTTCATCGACAACCGCTATCGCACCACCGAACAATGGTACGACAGCAAGGGCGCCGCGTTTCATCCCAACACCAACTATTGGGCGGGCGGCAACACAACCTTCTATGGCGCCGCGTTGCTGAGACTGCGTGAGGGTGATTTTCAGGAAACCCAGCACAAGGGCGGCGTCTCTCCCGCCTGGCCGATCGACTACGCCGACCTGCGCCCGTACTACGCGGAGGCGGAAAAACTCTGGAAAGTGCACGGGCAGCGCGGCGTCGACCCCAGCGAGGCGGCGGGCGATCCACCCTACGCCTATCCGCCCGTACAGCCCGACCCGGGCATCGCCCGGCTGAACGACCATCTGCGCGGGATTGGCTGGAACCCGTTCACCTTGCCGATCGGCGTCGACTACGATGCGGAGAACCCGCTGACCAGCAAGTGCATCAAGTGCAAGACCTGCGGCGGCTATCCTTGCCTGCTCAAAGCCAAGTCCGACGCCAGAACCTGCGCGCTGGAGCCGACCCTGCTGGCATGGCCCAACGTCACGCTGTTAACCGGCAAGAAGGCCATTCGCCTGGAGACCGACGCGGCCGGCAAGACCGTCACGGCCGTGGTCACCACGGGCGCGGCGGGCGAAGAGCGTTGGACCGGCGATATCTTCGTGGCGGCGGCTGGCGCGGTGAACACCGCCGTGCTCCTGCTGGCCTCCGCCAATGCGGCGCATCCCAATGGCCTGGCCAACGGCTCGGACCAGGTGGGGCGGAACTATGTGTTCCACAATCTGACGGCGGTGGTGTCCCTGGCCCTCGCGCCGATGGACGCGCCATTCCCCAAGACCCTGGCGATCAACGACTTCTATTGGCGCGATCCACGCGGCGGGTTCGACTACCCGATGGGCCACATCCAATCGCTTGAGTACATGTCCGGCCAGACGCTCGAAGGCCAGATTTCGCACATTCTGCCGCCGGCGCTCGCACCGGGATTTCTGTTTAACGCCGCGGCCGAGCGGATGCTGAGCCTTCTGGTCGTATCCGAAGATTTGCCGGATCCCAACAATCGCGTCCGGCTGGGCAAGGATGGCAAGATATCTCTCGACTACACCCACAACAACCTCGAAGGGCACGAGCGTCTGGTCGCGGCGTTGGACGACGCGCTCGACGGCTTCACGAGTCACAGCCATTCAATCAGCCAACACCGCTTGGAAGTCTCGCAGCTTTTGCCGCTCTACGGCACGGCGCACCAGGCCGGCACCGTCCGCTTCGGCAAGGACCCGGCGTCATCGGTACTGGACCCCTGGTGCAAGGCGCATGAACTCGACAATCTCTACGTCACCGACTCCGGCTTCTTTGTCACCTCGGCGTCGGTGAACCCGACCCTGACGATTGTCGCCAACGGCATGCGGGTCGGCGACCATTTGAAAGAGCGATTGACAGGTCGCTGAACGGACCAAGCCAATCCGGCGATCAGACCGACCTGCCGTCCGCGTGTTCTGAGCTCAGGGCGCGCGGGTCGACATCGTCGAGACAGTTTACGTTGACGACCGCGATTGTGCCCAGGGCGAAGCCCTCAATACCGCAGGTCTTGCAAAACATATGCCGACCCATGTGCCGGTTGAAGGTGTACACGGTAAGATTGTCCTCGCCGGCCGTGATCTTCAGCTTGTCGATGGCTGTGTAGCCCCACACCGCACCCAATCGTTGGCATCGAGAGCAGTTACATGTTCGCGTGACGGCGAGATCTACATCCGCTTCAAAGCGGACCGCGCCGCATTGGCAGGCCCCGATGTATCGACGCTCGCTCAAAGCTCCGATGGACTCCCAATTCGACTTCCGTCGACTGTCGGCTCCCGCGGCTAGTCGGCGAACGCGCGTTTGCCCTGCAAAGCCGCATGCGCGGCCGCAAGTCGGGCGATCGGCACACGATAGGCCGAGCAACTGACATAATCGAGACCGACGTCCTCGCAGAAGGCGATCGACGCCGGATCGCCGCCGTGTTCGCCGCAGATGCCCAGCTTGACGTCGGGGCGAACCGCGCGCGCCCGTTCGGCGCCGAGCCGGACCAGCTCTCCAACCCCGCCGATGTCGATCGAGACGAACGGGTCCTTCTCGAAGATGCCCTTCGCGAGGTAGGCGTTCAGGAACCGGCTGGCGTCATCCCGGCTGATGCCAAAGGTCGTCTGGGTGAGGTCGTTGGTGCCGAAGGAAAAGAATTCGGCGCTGTCCGCCAGATCTCCGGCGCGCAGAGCGGCGCGCGGCAACTCAATCATCGCGCCGACGCTGTAGGCGATGGTCTGGCCCCGTTCGGCCATGACCTGCCGGGCCACGCGATCGGTGAGGGAGCGCAAGAACGCCATTTCCTCGGCCTTGCTCACCAGCGGATGCATGATCTCCGGATGCGGCGCCGTCTGGCCGGACGCGGCGACCTCGCAGGCGGCCTCGATGATGGCTCGCACCTGCATTTCATAGATCTCTGGGTACGAGATGCCCAACCGGCAGCCGCGATGGCCCAGCATAGGGTTGGATTCGCGGAGCTCCGCCGCGCGGCGAAGCAGCTTGTCCGCATCCAGGCCGGTCGATCGAGCGACGGCGGCGACCTCGTCCGCGTCGTGCGGCAGAAATTCATGCAGCGGCGGGTCGAGGAGGCGGAAGGTGACCGGATAGCCGTCCATGATCGTGAACAGCTGCACGAAATCGCCGCGCTGCATCGGCAGAATCCGTACCAGCGGCGCCCGGCGGCCCGCCTCGTCGTCGGCGAGAATCATCTCGCGCACCGCAGCGATTCGCACATCGTCGAAGAACATGTGTTCGGTGCGCACCAGTCCGATGCCTTCGGCGCCGAACTGCCGCGCGGTGCGCGCGTCCAGCGGCGTCTCCGCATTGGCCCGCACTTTCAAACGACGGACCGCGTCCGCCCATCGCATCAGCACGCCGAAATCGCCGGACAGTTCCGGCTCGATCATGGCCACCGCCCCGTCGATGATTTCTCCGGTCGAGCCGTCGATCGTGACGACGTCCCCCGCCTTCCAAACCCGCCCACGCGCGCGCATCTCGCCCGCGTCGGCGCTGATCGTCAGCTCACCAGCCCCGGAAACGCAGGGACGCCCCATGCCCCTGGCCACGACAGCCGCGTGGCTCGTCATGCCTCCTCGGGCGGTAATCACGCCGCGAGCGGCGTCCATGCCGCGGATGTCTTCCGGCGAGGTCTCCTCGCGAACGAGAATGACCGCCTCAACGGCCCCTTCCCGCTCGGCGGCGGCGGCGGTGAAGACAATCTTTCCCGTGGCCGCGCCCGGTGAGGCCGGCAAGCCCGTGGCGATCACCTTGCGTTCAGCTGACGGATCGATGGTGGGGTGAAGCAACTGATCCAGCGATGACGGATCCACACGCAGAACCGCCTCATCCGTCGAGATCAAATTGTCGCGGGCCATGTCGACCGCGATCTTAAGCGCCGCCTTCGCCGTGCGCTTGCCGGCGCGGGTTTGCAGCATGAAGAGCCGCCCGCGCTCCACTGTAAATTCGATATCCTGCATATCGCGGTAGTGCCGCTCCAGGCGGGCGACGATGTCGCTGAACTGCCCGAACACCTCAGGCATCGCTTCTTCCATCGATGGCGTCGTTTCGCCCATTTCCTCCCGCGCGATCCTGGTCAGCGACTGGGGCGTGCGAATGCCGGCGACCACATCCTCGCCCTGGGCGTTGATCAGGAACTCGCCATAGAGACGCGGCTCCCCCGTAGAGGGATTGCGCGTGAACGCGACCCCCGTGGCGCTGGTGTCGCCCATGTTGCCGAACACCATCGACTGGATGTTTACCGCGGTGCCCCAAGCCTCGGGGATGTCGTGCAACTGGCGATAGAACTTGGCGCGATCGTTCATCCAACTATCAAAAACGGCGCAGATTGCGCCCCAGAGCTGCTCCTGAGGGTCTTGGGGAAACGGTCGGCCCAGTTCGTTAGAGACCTCGGCTTTGTAGGCGGCGACGACGTCCGCCCAATCGTCGGCGGATAGGGCCGTATCCACTGTCACGCCGAGCGCATCCTTGCGGTCGTCGAGGATTTCCTCGAACAGGTGATGATCGAGCCCGAGCACGACGTTCGAATACATCTGTATGAAGCGGCGATAGCTGTCGAAGGCGAATCGACGATCTCCGGCGAGCTCCGCGAGGCCCTCGACGGTCCGATCGTTGAGGCCGAGATTGAGAACGGTGTCCATCATGCCGGGCATCGAGGCGCGCGCTCCCGACCTGACCGAGACCAGAAGCGGGTTACGCGTGTCGCCGAACACTTTTCCGGTCAGAGATTGAATCTTCGCCAGCGCCTCGTTGACCTGGGCGCGCAGACCTTCGGGGTGGCGTCGGTCATTGGCGTAGTAGTGATTGCACGCCTCGGTGGTGATCGTGAATCCGGGGGGAACGGGCAGCCCGAGTGCGCTCATCTCGGCCAGATTGGCGCCCTTGCCGCCGAGCAGGTCCTTCATGTGCGCGGCCCCGTCAGCCGAGCCGCCGCCGAATTCGTAGACCCATTGCGTCGCGGAATTCGCTGTTTGCGCGGCAGTGGTCATATGGTGGGGTCCCTCAAATAGGCAGATCGATGACGGCGGCGGCGTTGAGCCGGTAGTTTAGCCCGAAATGAGCCCGAAATCCGCCAGCTTAAGCATCTGGCCCCGCACCTGGCCGATCAGTCGCAACCGGTTGGATCGCGTATCGGGGTCCGGGTCGTTCACGAGGACCTTTTCGAAGAACGCGTCGACAGGCCCGCGCAGCGACGCCAGGGCCGCCATCGCCACGGCGAAGGACTCAGTCGCCAGCGCCGTATCGATGTGAGCGCCTTGCTTCGCCAGGGCGTCAAACAGGGCGGCCTGCTCCGGCGGGGTTGCCGTCGGCGTGGGTTCACCGTTCGGCAAGGCGCCTTTTCGCGCCTCGGCGGCAAGGATATTGGCGGCGCGCTTAAAGCCGGCGAGAAGGTTGGACCCATCGTCGGTGGACAGAAAATCGCTCAGAGCGTCGATACGCGCCGATACGCGAACCAGGTCGTCATCGCCCAAGGCGAACACCGCATCGACCAGATCATGCCGCTTGCCCTGGTCGCGAAGCAGCACCTTCAACCGATCGCCGAAGAACCCGCGGACTGTGGCGACGGCCTCTGCATCAGCCGCTCCCGCCAGGCCGATCAGTTCGCTGATCGAGACCCGCGCGCCCGTCTCGAAAAGGATGCGGATCACACCGAGAGCGGCGCGGCGCAGGGCGAAGGGGTCTCTTGAACCGGTCGGCGCCTGGCCGATGGCGAAGAAGCCCACCAGCGAATCCAGTTTGTCGGCCAGCGCGACAGCCACGGTAACCGGAGCGAGCGGCGCCGCGTCGGCTGGTCCCTGGGGTTTGTAGTGATCGCGCACGGCGTCGGCGACGTCTTCGTCTTCCCCCTGAGCGCGGGCGTAGTACCCGCCCATTACCCCTTGCAGTTCGGGAAACTCCCCCACCATGCCGGTCACAAGATCGGCCTTGCAGAGCCGTGCCGCGCGCCTCGCCGCTGCTACGTCGGCGCCGACCAATGGCGCGATCCTTTCGGCCAGTCGCTCGATGCGATTTACGCGATCCAGCATTGAGCCCAGTTGGGCGTGAAAGGTCACTCCGGCCAACGCGTCCAGCCTTGCCTCGAGCGGCGTCTTCAAATCCTCGGTCCAGAAGAAGCGCGCGTCGGACAATCTCGCCGAAAGTACGCGGCCGGCCCCCTTGGCGATCAACTGGCCGCCGTCGGCCGTCTCGATGTTGGCGACGCAGACGAAATGCGGCGCCAGCTTGGCGACGCCAGGCTCGCGCACCGCGAAATAGCGCTGATGAACGCGCATGGAGGTGCGAACCACCTCGCCCGGAAGCTCCAGGAACTGCGGATCCATCTCGCCCAGCAGGGGAACCGGCCATTCGACCATGCCGGCCACCTCGTCCAACAGCCCCGCGTCGGGGGCCAGTTCAAGCCCATGCCTCAAGCAAAGGGCATTGGCGCTCTCGAGAATGCGCCGCTTGCGGGCTTCCACGTCCAGAACGACAAAATGGCGCTCAAGCGCATCACGGTATTCGGCGAAGGATCTCACGGCAAACGGACCCTTGGGGCCCATGAACCGATGTCCCTCGCTGAGATCGCCAGCCGCCACGCCGTGAACGTCAACCGGCACGATCTGACCGTCGAACACACAGAGAATACGGTGAAGGGGCCGCACCCAGCGGAGCGTGCCCGATCCCCAGGTCATCGATTTCGGCCAGGGAAAGCTCGACACGATCTTTTCCGTCAGTTCGGCGAGAATATCGGTGGTAGGGCGGCCCGACCTCTGGATCAGGCCGAAATAGACCCCATCGCGTTCGACAACCGCCTCACGGGTCAGGCCCGTTGACTTCAAAAAGCCCGCGATCGCCGCATCGGGCGCCCCTACCCGCGGCCCTTTGCGCTCCTCAGCACGATCGTCCTGCCGGACAGGCAGGCCCTCGGCCACAAGCGTGAGACGCCTGGAACCGGCAAACGTCGTCATCTGGCTTGGCGCCAGACCCGCCGCCGCCAAGCCTTCCTTGGCGAGCTTCTCGAGGTCTCGCGCCGCGCCGGCCTGCATGCGCGCGGGAATTTCCTCGCTGAAAAGTTCGAGCAGGAACTGCGGCATGATCGTCAGCGTCCAGACTCTTCGGCGGCCATCCAGGCGCGCGCGCAAGCGCGGCAAAGATCGCGAATTCGACCGATATAGCTCTGTCGCTCGGCCACGGCGATGGCGCCGCGCGCGTCCATCAGGTTGAACAGGTGCGAAGCCTTCAGAACATGGTCGTAAGCCGCAAGCACCAAAGGCTGCCCTTGTCGGCCAGTTTGGGCCAACAGACGCGGGGCCTCGCGCTCCATGTCCTCGAACTGCCGCTTGAGCACCGAAACGTCGGCCAGTTCGAGTTCATAGGTGGAGAACTGGCGCTCGTTCTCAAGAAACACCTCGCCGTAGGTTTTGAAGTCCGGGCTCTGTGGGTTGTTGAACGCGAGGTCCATCACCCGGTCGACGCCTTGTATGTAGAGCGCCAACCGCTCCAGGCCGTAGGTGAGCTCGCCGGAAACAGGCGAAACGTCGAGCCCGCCGACCTGTTGAAAGTAGGTGTATTGGCTGATCTCCATGCCATCGCACCAGACCTCCCATCCCAACCCCCAGGCGCCGACGGTCGGATTTTCCCAATCGTCCTCGACGAAGCGAATGTCGTGCAGCGTGGGGTCGATGCCGACCGCCGCGAGGGAAGCCAGATAGAGGTCCTGCATGTCGGGCGGATTGGGCTTCAGGATCACCTGATACTGGTGGAACTGGCGCAGGCGATTTGGATTTTCGCCATAGCGTCCATCCGACGGCCGCCGCGAAGGCTGGACATAGGCGGCTCGCCAGGGTTTGGGCCCCAGAGCGCGTAGCACCGTCGCGGGGTGAAGCGTGCCGGCCCCGACTTCCACATCGTAGGGCTGCAGGATGACGCACCCCTGCGCGCTCCAAAAGGCATGGAGCGCCAGGATCAAGTCCTGGAACGACAAAGGTCCAGCAGGTGTCATGAGATTGGACGGAGTTCCGTGGCGACGGCAAAGCGTCGACGAACCTTAGGGTTCGCCGACAACAGCTTCAAGCCAAAGGCGTGGATTAGCCGCCGGGAGAGGTCGAGGGGATCGCGGCCGAAGCGGAGGGCAGGGTCACGTCCGCCGGCACGAGAACCTTGTCGACCACCTGAATAAAGCCGTTGCTGGCCTTGACGTCAGCCTGAATGATCGAGGCGTCATTGACTTTCAGCACGTCGGCGCTGCCGTCCAGTTGCAACTGGCTGTTTTCCACCGACGCGACGGAGCCCTTGGCCCCCTTGATCTTGCCAGTATCGAGATCGAGGTGAACCAGGTGGTAGATCAATATCTTTTGGAGCGTCGGAGCGTTGTCCGGCGACAGCAGCTTGGCCAGCAGGGCCGGGGGCAGCGCGTTGAACGCGTCATCGGTCGGCGCGAACAAGGTGAGGCTGGGTGTCGAGCTGACAACGGCCGTCAACTGCGCCGCATCCAACGCCCGCGCAAGAATTGTGAAATGGGGCGACGACTTCAGGGTCGCGACGATATCGCCGGCGGCGACCAGGTTCGGAGAGGGCGCAAGCGGCGCCGCGGCGGGCGCGGTAGGCGCCGCGGGCGTGGGCGTGGGCGCCGGAGCCGCGGGGTCGGTCTGACCAGACGCGACAAGCGGGAGCGCCAGGGCGAACAACGCCGACGCGAAGCTGATACGGGATGTCAAAGTGATGATCCTTATTTGAAGTGAACGCCGCTGCGGGCCGCCAAAGCCGCCGCCTAAATCGTGATGTCCGGCCGGCGTCAACCGCCTTTTCGTGACATCGAACCAACGATCGGGTCGCCCCGCTGCGAATGTCCCAAAATCGGCGGTCCGAGGCCGCGCGGACCCGCTTGCGGCAGGCGCATACGCAAATAAATTAGGCGTCAACCGACAAGGGCGCCTACTTTTCGGGCGCTGCGCGCCGATGTTTTGTTCAGGCCGTGGCCATCGTCGAAACGCATCAACCAGATGTGATCAATCGGACAGCGTTGGCGTGGGCCAGACGGTGCTCGACGCCGCCGCGATCCAAACGTGGAGTTCGACAACGACAATGCGCGCCGAAGTCATTCGGAACAGCGGGAGCAACCGATGAAAATGATCATAGCGATCGTCAAGCCGTTCAAGCTTGACGAGGTTCGAGAGGCCCTGGTGGGCGCCGGCGTGGAGGGCCTCACGATATCAGAGGTCAAGGGCTACGGACGGCAGAAAGGCCAGACTGAAATCTATCGGGGGGCCGAGTACCAGGTGAATTTCGTGCCCAAGGTGAAACTCGAAGCGGTGGTGGATGACGCCTCCGTGGCCAAGGCCGTCGAGGCGATCAAGACCGCCGCCGCCACCGGCAAGATCGGCGACGGCAAGATCTTCGTGGTCGAAGTCACCGACGCGGTCCGCATTCGGACCGGCGAGACCGGCTCCGCGGCAATTTAACGACAACCTCGCCGACAAGGGAAAGCAATGATGAAATCCATCGGACTACAGCGACTGGCGGGGTTAGCCCTGGCGGTCATGATCGCGGGGGCGCCGATCAGCGCGCTCGCGCAGAACGCCACCGCGGCGCCCGCAAACGCCGCCGCCCCAGCAAACGCGGCCGCCGCCCCGGCGAACGCAACAACCGCCGCGCCAGCGGCGGCCACGGCCGCCCCCGCGGCGACGCCCGCTCCGAAGATCGACACCGGCGACACCGCCTGGATGCTGACGTCGTCGGTGCTGGTGTTGATGATGACCATCCCTGGGTTGGCGCTGTTTTACGCCGGCATGGTGCGAAAGAAGAACATCCTCGCCACCCTGGCCCAAAGCTTCGCCGCGACGGCCTTGATCACGGTGCTTTGGATGATCGCGGGCTACTCGCTCGCCTTCACCGGATCCGGCGCCTACATCGGGGACATGAAATATCTCTTGCTGGGTCCCATGGGGCTCAATGCGACGAGTTCCCTCGCGCCGACGATTCCTGAGTCGGTCTACATGATGTTCCAGATGACCTTCGCGATCATCACACCGGCCCTCATCGCTGGCGCGCTGGCCGATCGCATGAAGTTCTCGGCTTTCATGATCTTCATGGGCGCTTGGCTGATCCTCGTCTACTGCCCGATCGCCCACTGGGTCTGGGGTGGCGGATGGCTCGGAACCATGGGCGCGCTCGACTATGCCGGCGGCACCGTCGTGCACCTGAACGCCGGTACGGCGGGCCTGGTCACGGCGCTTATGCTTGGTAAGCGCAAAGGCCTCGGCACCGAGAACATGGCGCCGCATAACCTGGCCTACAGCGTAATCGGGGCCTCGCTCCTCTGGGTGGGCTGGTTCGGCTTCAACGCCGGCTCGGCAGTCACCTCGAACGTCAACGCCGGCATGGCCATGGCCGCGACGCAGATCGCCACGGCAGGCGCCACTCTGGCCTGGATGGGCGCGGAATGGATCAGCCATGGCAAGCCCTCGGTTCTGGGCATGGTCTCGGGCGCCGTCGCTGGTCTGGTGGCCATCACCCCGGCGTCCGGCTTCGTGAATGCGCAGGGCGCGCTTGTCATCGGCCTCGCGGCCGGCGTGGTCTGCTACTTCAGCGCCGTGCACGTGAAGAAGATGATCGGCTACGACGACGCGCTCGATTGCTGGGGCGTGCACGGAGTGGGTGGGGCCCTGGGCGCCATCCTGACCGGCGCGCTGGCCGTCAAGGCCATCAATCCGACCGGTGCGCCCAAGGGCGGCTGGCTCTATGACGGCAACTTCGGTCAGATGTGGCTGCAGTTCGTCGATGTGGCCGCGACCTTCGTCTACTGCGGCATCATGACCTTCATCATCCTCGCCGTGTTGAAATACACGATCGGCATCCGGGTGAGTGAAGAGGTCGAAGTCGAGGGCCTGGATATCAACCTCCATGGCGAGGTTGTCCAAGCCTAAGGGTTTAGCCCGCTAAGTCGACTAAGAGAGCGGGGGTCCCTTGGATCCCCGCTTTTTCTTTGTCCGGTCGGGCGGGTCCGAACACGTAGCGACCGACAGACCTAAGCGTTGAGGCGGCACGCCCGCACCCACCAACCTGGATGGGCGTCTGACAATGCCGCGGCCAGAGCGACCGCTGAAGGTTCATCGCGCGTGAGCGCGAAACAGGTCGCGCCGGACCCTGACATGCGGATAAACAGAGCCTCACGGTGGCTGCGTAGCGCCGTTAGGACTTCGCCGATCAGGGGTTGCAATCCGATCGCGGGACCTTCGAGGTCGTTGCGGGTCGTGCGCAGAAACTCCACCACATCCTCGACCGCGTGGAAGGACTTTGGCAGTAGAGGCTCGTCCGCGCCCGCGCCGGGCGGCAAGCCGTCGAAGGCGCGATAGACAGGCCCTGTCGGCGAGGGCGCCAACGGGTTGACCAGCACCGCGTTCAGCGTGGGCAAGGCGGGCGCCGGGACAATATCGTCACCCCGGCCACGGCCAATCACAGGGTTCGAGGCCAGACATGCGGTCACGTCTGCGCCAAGCGCCCGGGCGATCGGCGCTATGGCCTCGGCGATTCCGATCCCGCCAGCGGCCGCGAGACGGTCACCGACCAGGGCGAGCGTCGCGGCGGCGTCCGCCGACCCGCCGCCAAGACCGGCGGCAATCGGCAGGCGCTTATCCAACACCAGTTCAAAGCTGGGGAAACCGCGCCCGACCCTGTCCAGCAACGCGTCGCGCGCCTGCACGACGAGGTTGTCATCGGTCTCCGCCAGGCCCGCCGCGAACGGTCCTTCCACGTGAAATCCCAGGCGCGGCGACGCGCGCATGCGGACCATGTCGCCAACATCGGCGAAGACCATCAGACTGCAGACGGGGTGGTAGCCATCTGCGGCGACCGGCCCAACGTGCAGGAACAGATTGACCTTGGCCGGCGCGAGGCGCTCGACCCAGGTGTTGGGATCCGCCGCCATCCTAGTTCGAGGCGACCTTCTTGCCCGCGTCCCGAGGCGCCAAACCCGAAGCGATCTTGCCTTCCACTTCGGCCTTTAGCTTGGGCGACGGGTCCAATGTCAGGACCCGGCGCCATTGGAACACCGCCTCATCGCGCCGACCGACTCGCCAATAGGCGTCGCCCAGGTGGTTGTTGACGTCCGGATCGCCCGGCTCCAACACCGCGGCGCGTTCGAGATTGCTCACCGCCTCGGCGAAATCACCCATGCGAAAATACCCCCACCCCAGGGAATCGATGATCGCCCCGGAGTCGGGTTGCAGATGAACGGCGCGTTGGACCATCGCCATCGCCTCGGTGAGGTTCACGCCACGATCGATCCAGGAATATCCCAGAAAGTTGAGCAGCTCGGCTTCATTCGGCCGGGCAATGAGCGCCAGCTTCAGATCTTTCTCGGCGTCGTCCCAATGATCGGTCTCCTCCTCGTCGGTGGCGCGGAGGTAGAGGAGCTTCCAGTCAGCTTGTTCGGGCTTGTCGCCGATCAAGCCGTTGAGAACCTTACGTGAATCGTCATAGAGCTCGTCCGCGCGGTAGAGATCCGCAAGGGTGATCTGAGCTTCCTTGCTATTGGGGACACGGCTCGCGACGTCGCGCGCCGTCGCCAGCGCGGCGTCCTTGTCACCCTCGTCCTGAAGGTTCCAAGCCAGCTTGGATCTGGCCACCACATACTGTCCGGACGCCGGCGTCACCTGGGCGTAGGCCGCGCGCGCGCCAGCCTGATCCGCGCCCTGAGCCAGAATGTCGCCGACAAGAATCCAGGCCTCGTCGCGAGACGGATCGAGCTTCAGGGCCAGGCGAAGATAGGCCAGCGAGATTTCGTTGTGTTTGTCGACCATCAAGCCCGACGCCGCCGCCAGGATCGCTTCGGCCGCCGATTCATGGAGAGGCGGGAGTTTAGGCGCGGGTCCATGCGCCGTGGCGCGCGCGCGGGCGCGGGTGAGATCGCCATCGCCAGGTGTCCGACCAAGCGCGGCATCGTAGATATTCAGCGCATCCGCGAAGCGCCGCTTGCGCTCGAACATTTGGCCCAATCGCAGACTGGCGGCGCCCCCTGGATCCCCCTTTGCGATCATCGACCGATAGGCTGTCTCGGCCTCCTCGAAACGGTGGGCGCGCTCGAACAGCTCGCCCTGATCCAGGCTCGCGAAGAACTGGGCGACCGGCTGACCTTGCAGCACCGGGTGGATGATCGAGGCGGCGGCGTCGCCGGCGGCGGCGGCGGCGTAGGGCGTCAAAAGCGCGACCGCTGGCTCGTTAGGCGCCCCGGAGTCCCGGCTCACCAGGATCTCGTGGGCGAGTTTCGCCTTGCCCGCCGACATGGCGACCACCGCCTTCGCCAAGGCGCCGAGGTGAACAAGCGTCTTGTCGTCCTCGTCAGGTCCGGGCGCCAGCTGGGCCGCTCGCGCGATATCCCCGGTCAACAAGGCAGAGGTAAACGCTCGTGCAGTCAGTCGACCCCGATCGTCGCCCGGATCGAGCCTGGCGGCAGCCGTGAAATAGGTTTCGGCCGACGCGGTGTCGTCGCGGTTTACCGCCGCCTGCCCGGCGAGAAACTTACCATAGGCGGAAGCCTGATTGTCGTCGATCAACGGCGCGAGGGCGGCGCGGTCGGCGGATTTCGTGGCCACGCCGGCGCAACCTCCGAGCGCCAGGCAAAGGACTGCGACAGTGATGGCGGCGCGGCGCGGCATGTGGGTAGTCATCGCGCGTAACGCCTGGCGCGACAAGACGGCCCCGGCTCGGGGTTAGCCTTACATGTTTGGATAATTGGGCCCCCCGCCGCCTTCTGGGGTCGTCCAGGTGATGTTCTGCGAAGGGTCCTTGATGTCGCAGGTCTTGCAGTGAACGCAGTTCTGGGCGTTGATCTGGAAACGGGGATTGGCGCCGGCGTCATCGTAGAGAACCTCGTACACGCCCGCCGGGCAATAGCGTTGCGCAGGCTCGGCGAACCGCGCCAGATTGACCGCGATTGGTATCGTGGGGTCCGTCAGTTTGAGATGAGCGGGCTGATCTTCCTCATGGTTGGTTGCCGAAAGGAAGACGCTTGAGAGCTTGTCGAAACTGAACACGCCGTCGGGCTTGGGATAGGCGATCGGCTTGAAGTCCTTGGCCAAGCCAGTGGAGGCGGCGTCCGTTTTCTCGTGCTTGAGGGTCCCGAACACCGACAAGCCGCCGGTCAGACTGGAGATATGTAGATCGGCCATGAACATCATGCTGCCAAGCCAGGTGCCGAACCGGGTCCAAAGCGGCTTGGCGTTTCGAACGATGTAGAGCTCCTTGCGCACCCAGGACGATTCATAGGCGGTTTCATATTCGGTGAGCGCGTCGCCGGAACGCCCCGAGGCGATGGCCGCGAAGGCGGCCTCGGCGGCCAACATGCCGGTCTTCATCGCATTGTGGCTGCCCTTGATCCGCGGCAGATTCACAAAGCCGGCGGAACAGCCCACCAGCACCCCGCCTGGGAAGCTCAGCTTGGGCACGGACTGATAGCCGCCCTCGGTGATGGCGCGGGCGCCGTAGGAGATGCGTTTGCCCCCCTCAAGGAATTTGCTGATCGCCGGATGGGTCTTGTAGCGCTGGAACTCGTCGAACGGCGAAATCCACGGGTTCTTGTAGTTAAGGTGGATCACGAAGCCGATCGCCACATAGTGGTCGCCGAAATGATACATGAAGCCGCCGCCGCCGGTGTCGCCACTGAGCGGCCAGCCTACTGAGTGCTGCGCCAGGCCAGGGTCGAACACCGCATCTGGCACCTGCCAGAGCTCCTTGACGCCGATCCCGTATTTCTGGGGCGACTTGCCCTTTGTCAGGTCGAACTTCGCCTGGAGCTGCTTGGCCAAGGAGCCGCGCACCCCCTCGGCGATGAAGGTGTATTTCGCGCGCAGTTCCAGCCCCGGCTGGAAGTCGCCCTTCTCGTGGCCGTCCTTGCCGACCCCGAACACCCCGGCGACAACGCCCGCGACGGCGCCGTCC